>JAEEGL016232231.1_pt1 | contig 19840 bp, 14 predicted proteins | sample 9134231 | NCBI WGS metagenome assembly JAEEGL01 (sample SAMN16246548, study PRJNA631951) | gut metagenome | biome: gut microbiome; feature: rumen; material: fiber-attached | host: Bos | place: Iran: Karaj | collected 2018-10 | reverse complement strand
TCCCGGCCGGGCTCGAAGCCCGCGAGACGGATCATCCGTCGGGCCAGGTCGGCGATCTTGACGGGGGTGCCCATGTCGAAGACGAAGATCTGGTTGCCTTTGCTCATCGTGGCGGCTTCCATCACTAGGCGGCAGGCCTCGGGGATGGTCATGAAGAAGCGGTTGATCTCCGGGTGCTTCACCGTCACCGGCCCGCCCTTGGCGATCTGCTCTTTGAACCGCGGGATCACGCTGCCGTTGCTTCCCAGCACGTTTCCAAACCGAGTCGTAACGAACCGAGTCGCAGGCCGCTGTGCCTGGGCGTCATTCGCAGGTTGCTGGGACTGCGGGAGCTGGGAAGCATTCCCCGAAGGGATGCTTTCCTGCTTCCCAGTGCCCGCAGTTCCAGCAACCGTAGTAGCAAGTCCCAATGACTGGACATAAATTTCTGCGAGACGCTTGGTGCACCCCATGATATTCGTAGGATTCACCGCCTTATCCGTGCTGATCATCACCATCGTCCCCACCCCATACTCCAAGCACTTCTCCGCCACATTCCGCGTCCCATACACATTCACCAGCACCGCCTCGCACGGATTCTCTTCCATCAGCGGCACATGCTTGTACGCCGCCGCATGGAACACCGTCTGCGGCCGATGAGTCCGGAAGGCGAAATCCAGGCGCTCGGGATGCCGCACGTCGCCGATGATCGGCACGAAACTCAACTTCGGGAAGCGCTCTTCCAACTCCAGCCGCAGGTTGTGCATCGGCGTCTCCGCATTGTCAAAGAGCACCAGTTTGCCTACGCCGAATCCGGCCAGCTGCCGGCAGAGCTCGCTTCCGATGGAGCCTGCGGCGCCTGTGACCAAGACCGTCTGGCCCCGGAAGTTGTCCTCGATCGCATCCAGGCTGATCTTGATTTCCTCGCGCCCCAACAGGTCTTCAACCTTGATCTCGCGTGGGCGCAGAATGGCTTCGCCTTCGACGACTTCGTCCACGGTGGGGACGATGAGCGTCTTGATATTTTTGTTGGAACAGAAGTGGATGAGGTGGTTCTCTTCGGCCTGGGCTTCCTTTTCCGTGGGGAAGAGGATGGCGTCGATCCGGTTCTCGAGGAGGGCCTTTTCCATGCCGGCGTCGTCCTTGGGACTGAAGACGGGGAGGCCTTCGATGGTGCGGCCTTCGGCGCCGTGGTCGAGGAAGCCGATGACCTTGTAGTGGGGGGATTTCTGGAGGCGGAGGATGGTGGCGACGCTCTTGTCGGAGGTGCCATAGACCATCACGCGCTTGTATTCGTATTTCTCTTGGATGCGGTTATTGAAGTGCTCCCAGATGAAGATCATGGCGATGCGAACGGCGACGAGGATGCCGACGGTCAGGAGGACATCAACGCCGAGGATCAGCAGTAGGCTGGGAGAATAGTGTCGGGTGATGAGGGCGGGGATGAGCATCAGGGCAGCCTTGAGAAGGGCTGCGGCGAGGAAGAGGCTCAGGTCACGCACGGAGAGGTGGCGAATGATGATCCGGTAGGTCCTGACGACCAGAAAAGCCACGAATGAGAATAGGGTGGCGCCTATCAAGTAGGCTGCGTGAAATCCCCGGGAGGCGGAGAGAGGGAAGAGGGTCGGGCCGAGGAGGACATTGACCGCGATGAGGACCAGTCCGGAGGCTAATACCGACAGGAAGATGTCCATGATGAGGACCATGGTCTTGCTGAGGTAGGTATTGCGAAAACGCTGGAGAATTGACATGGTATGGTGTGGAAGTTTTTATGCGGTAGGGTTGATTCTTTCGAGGAAAGCGGCGGGGACGTGGGAGATCGCCACGGCGACGACGCCGTTGATGGCGACCAGCAGTTTGCGGTCTTTTTTGATTCGTTTGATAATACCTTCGGCGCCTTTAAAGGGTCCTTCGGTGACACAGACCTTTTCGCCGGGCTTGAAGTTGAAGGCTTTTTGATCGGGGCCGAGGATGTCGTTGGTGATGAGCTCCACGTCGCGGCCGTCGGTGGCTGAGGTGACTAGGATGAACATTCGCATTTCTTGCTCGGGGATGGGGGCGGGCTCGGTGCTGTCGGGGCGGCGATAGACCATCAGGTCGCTGAAGTGGCTCTGTTTGAAGTCTTTGAGGGTGTCGAGGTCGGTCTGGACGAAAAGGAGGGAGGGGGCGAGTTGGAGCTGTCTGGTGCGGGTGCGGCCGTTGACGGTCTCCGTAACGGTCTTCAGGGCCTGGTAGGTCCGCATGCCTTTTTGGTTGAGCTCATCACGGATCGTTTGGATCCGGTTGTTGAAGATTCTCAGGGCGTACCAGTTTTCGTCCATGGTTTGGTTGGGGGGGTGATGTTAGTGTGCGGTTAATTGTTGCTGTAGTTTGTTGTTACTTGCTGTGCCGTTGTTTGCTTCGCTCGCTTTGTTCCTCTTAGTTCCCTGTGGTTATATTGCTTTTCTTTTGGGGCCAGGGTATAATTGAATTGTCGGGAGCTTAAGTGTGTTTGCGCCCGACGTAGCGGATCCTTGTCACGGTTTGTGGTTTTTCGGTGACGACGGTCTGGCTCCTATCCAGGAGCAGGGTCCGCGGATCCGGTGAAAAACTATTTAGTTTTTCCGATTCAACAAAGATACCTATAACTTTTAAGGATTCAAAGAGAGGTTGCCGAAACGTTTTCATTTTTACCAAATAATCTTTGAAAATTGTTGCTTTTGTCTGCCGGAGGGGGAGGTGTTTTGTTGTAACCGTCTGCTTCGCAGGGAAAGGATGGGTTTACAGTTGTCTCTTAGTTTCGTTTTTTTTGCGGAAGCCGAGCAGTCAGCCAGTGATCTTTCGATCATGTTGTTTTGCGCAGACGGTGCGGGCAATAGTCTCCCGGCCTTGCAACTTTTTCGGATGCTGAGGAGGCAGTTATCTCCCGGCTGCGGGGTCCGGGAGGCTCTGGGCAATGGCCTTCCTCCCTCGCAGCCGAGGATAACTGCTTGATCGCCTGTTCTTTGTCGAACGTGGCTCCTTGGCCGGGGATAACTGCACCGCTTGGTTCTTCAGCCCGTGCGGAAAAGCCGTTTTTGCACGTGAGTGATCACCGTCGGTCATGCTTCGCGTGCAAAATCGGTCGTATTTGCACGTGGGCGATGACCGATGGTTACGCGCGGCGCGCAAAGTGGGTGGTTGTTGCAAGTGGGTGGTCACCGTTGGTTAAACTGCGCGTGCAAAGTGCATGGTTGTTGCACGCAGACGGTCACTGACGGTTATGCTGTGCGGGCGAATAGGGTTGATTTTGCCCGCGGATGGATACTGGGTGAAAACCGAGATGCAGCACTGGTGCTGCTTCGCGGGCGGAAAAGGTCGATTATGCACATGGATGATGACCGATGATAACGCGCGGCGTGCAAAAGAGGTGGTTCTTGCACGTGGTTGGTCACCATTGGTTAAACTTCACGTGCGAAATCAGTGGTTTTTGCACGTGGGTGGTGACTGTTGGTTATGGACGGCGGGCAGAAACGGTCGATTATGCACATGGACGATGACCGATGGTTATGATCGGCGGGCAAAAGAGGTGGTTTTTGCACGCAGATGGTCACCGACGGTTATGATCGGTGGGCGGAGAGGGTGGTATTTGCACGGAGGGAGGAACTAGCGGTCGGCGTCCATGCGGGCGCGGAGGGATTGGAGGGCGGCTAGTTCTTTTTTCGTGAGAGCGGGATCGTTGATGGCGTCGCGGAAGGGGGTCAGACGATGGAGGTCGGAACCGAAAAAGTCATACATGCCGTCGAGAAGAAGCTGGGAGGCTTTGTCGGCGGCGGTTTCGCCGTACATGCCGACTAACGACATGAGATTGAGCTGGAAACGGACACCGGCCTCTTTGAGGCGGTGGTAGTCGCGACGACCCATATAAACGTAACGCTCGGGGTGGGCCAGGAGGGGATGGAGGCCGCGGAGGCGGATCTCGTCGAGGGTGTCTTCGAAGGCCATCGGGGGGCTGAAGTAGGAGGTTTCGACGAGAAGGGTTTCGCCGTCGGGGCCGGGAATTTCGGCGCCGCCGCCAATGGTGAGGAGGTTGCGGGCTGCGAAGCGGGCGTCGAAGAGCGTGTCGATCATATTCTCGGCGGCGAGGTGAAGGCGAATAGTGCCGCGAGGTGCTTCGGCAGCAGTGTCAGAGGGGGCATCTGCAGCCGTGGAAGACGCGGGCTCGGCAACAGCATCAGAGGGGGCATTGGCAGCCGCGGAGGACGCGGCCCCGGCAGCCGTGCCATAGTATGCCGCTTTGAGTTCGGCGAAGCGGGTGCGGAGCTCGGCGGGCTCGTTGGGAACATCCTCCATGATGTGGGGGGTGAGCCAGACTTCGCGGATGCCGATCTGCTCGTAGTACGCAAGCACTTCAAGGGCACTCTCCATCGAACGGATGCCGTCATCGACGCCGGGGAGGATGTGGCAATGCCAATCGGTGCCGCCGTCAAGGATGCCGCTGTCGAGGATGGAGTAGTATTTGGTGAAGGGCCACATAGGGTTCGCTGCCGTTTTGGGACTGCAAAGATACCGAATTATTTGGCTTTCGCAAAGGGGAGAAGGGCTTTGTCGCTTCGGCTGCCGGGGGAGGGCTTCACTTCGGCTGCCGGGGGCTTTACTTCGTCCGCCGGGGGCTTCACTTCGGCCGCCGAGCCAGGCGGCATGATCTAACAATCAAGCCGGCAGCAGCCTTCCTTTATTCCTTCGCCGCAGGCCGGAGGCTGTCGAGGAAGGCGAAGAGGGTGGCGAAAAAGGCTTGGCGGTGGGGCTCGAGCTTGTCGCGGCCGGCAGTCTGGAGGGTGTTGAAGCCCCAGCCGTGGCCGCCGGAGGGGAAGATCTGGAGTTCGGCGGGAACGCCGGCAGCTTGGAGGAGGGTGAAGTAGCGGATGCTGTTGGCGACGGGGACGCCGCGGTCGTCAGCGCTGTGGAAGAGGAGGGCAGGGGGCGTGTCGGAGGTGATGTATCGGTCGGGGGAGTAGCGGTGAAGGAGGACTAAATGATCCTCCAGCGCCGCATCAATCTCTTCGCGGCTCAGGCCGGTGAGCTTGCGGAAGGAGCCGCGGTGGATCAGGCCGGGGTCGCTGGAGACGACGGGGTAGAACAGAATCGTGAAGTCGGGGCGCGTGATGGCGTCGGTGTAGCGGGTCGAAGCAAGGGCCGCGAGGTGGCCGCCGGCTGACATGCCCATGATACCGATCTGCGAAACGTGCCATTCGCCGGCGTGGTGCCGGCAATAACGGAAGGCGTTCTGGACGTCGGTGAGGGGAATCTCACCGTGGCCGGTGGGCATGCGATAGCAGATGATGCCGATGGTGTAGCCGTGGGGGATGAGGCTGTGGGCGGCGTAGGTGCCTTCGCTGCGGAACATCAGTTCGTTGTAGCCGCCGCCGGGGCAGATGAGGATCATCTGGCCATTGGGCTTTTCGGGGAAGAAGATGACGATGCGGGCGCTGTCGGAGACTTCGTTGAGGCTGCCGTCGCGTTCCCAATAGAATTCGGGGCGGGTGGTTTGGTTGGCTTCGCCGGGGCCGAGGGTGATGGGAATGCCGTTCTCGATGATGCCGTGGTCAGCGTGTTGGCCGTCGGGGTAGAGGTGGATGACGAGGCTGTCGCTGGGGGCTTGGGTTCCGGCTCGGCCTTTGACTTGGGCGGAGCGGTGCTTGCGGCCGATGGCTTGGCTGCCATTGCTATCGGCAGTGGGAGCGGTAACGCAATTATGTGCGCGGTCGATTGCTTGGCTGGGAATGGGGTTGAAAAGGGTGGTGGCGGCGATCAGGACCGACAGTGCAAGTATGTATTTGAAGAATCGTTTCATGGTGATCGGCAACTTCCGATGAAATAACAACTTTCAGTCGATAAAGATAGCAAAAAAATGCATCGGTGCCGCTCCATGTGCAGAAACCGCCCATTCCGCCCGCGCAAACTAACCTCCGGTCATCGGCTACGTGCAAGAACCAGCAAATTTGCACGTACAGCATCACCGTCGGTGCTCCGCCGCGGGCAAATACCACCCACCTTGCACGCCACCCATAACCATCAGTCACTGCCCACGTGCATTTTTTGACCCTTTTGCCCGCGAAGCAACACCAGTGCTTCATCTCGGTTTTCGCTCAGTGTCCGTCTGCGTGCAAAAACTACCCATTCCGCCCGCGATGCGTCACCGATGGTTATTGTCTGCGTGCAAAAACGATTGATTTCGCACGTGTTGAGGCACCGTCGGTGCTTCGCTGCGGGCAAAATACGTCTTTTCCGCACGGGGTGGGGAACCCAAAGGCGGAGACACTAATAGTGAAACGACTGTGAAGTCCGACAGAAGAAACGACTGTGAAGTCCGGCAAAAAACAGCCGGAAACAGATCAGCTAGTCAAGCTTGAGAACAGCCATGAAGGCGGATTGGGGGACTTGGACGGTGCCGATCTGACGCATCCGCTTCTTACCCTCTTTCTGCTTCTCCAGCAGCTTCCGCTTACGGGTGATATCACCGCCGTAACACTTGGCCGTCACGTCCTTACGGACCTGCTTGACGGTCTCCCGCGCGATGATCTTCGCGCCGATCGCGGCCTGGATGGGGATGTCGAACTGCTGCCGCGGGATCAGATCCTTGAGCTTGACACACATCTTCCGCCCGAAATCGTACGCATTGTCCTCATGGATCAGCGACGAAAGTGCATCCGCCGGCTCGCCATTGAGCAGAATATCCAGCCGCACCAGTCGCGCCGGCCGGTAACCCGTGATGTGATAATCAAAGGAAGCATAGCCCCGCGAAACCGTCTTCAAATTGTCATAAAAGCCAAAAACGATCTCCGACAACGGCATGTCATAATTGAGTTCCACCCGGTCCGCCGTGATGAAATGCTGACCCACCAGCGTCCCCCGTCGATCCAGGCAAAGCTTCATGATCGCGCCGAAATAATCGGCCTTGGAGATGATCTGGGCGCGGATATAGGGCTCTTCGATATGATCGATCAAGGTCGGCGCCGGCATGCCGGAAGGGTTGTGGACGTCCATCACTTCGCCCTGCGTCGTATAGACTTTGTATGACACATTCGGCACCGTCGTGATCACATCCATATTGAATTCTCGGAACAAACGCTCCTGCACAATCTCAAGGTGCAACAGCCCCAAAAAGCCGCATCGGAAACCCGAACCCAGGGCCAACGACGACTCCGGCTCATAGACGAACGAAGCATCATTGAGCTGGAACTTCTCCAGCACCGCCCGCAGCTCCTCAAACTTGGACGCATCCACCGGGTACATACCCGCGAACACCATGGGCTTGACTTCCTCGAACCCCGCGATCGCCTCCGAGCAGGAAGGACTCTCATGCGTGATCGTATCACCCACCTTGACTTCCGTCGCACTCTTGATCCCGGAGATGATGTAGCCCACGTCGCCGCAGCCGATCTCGTCCCGCGGCTGGAGCCGCAGTTTCAGCACGCCGATCTCGTCGGCGTCATAATCCATCCCCGTGTTGAAAAACTTCACCCGATCGCCCTTCCGCAGGCTCCCGTTGAAGATTTTGAAATAAGCGATCACCCCGCGGAACGGATTGAAGACGGAGTCAAAAATCAAAGCCTGGAGCGGCGCCGAAGGGTCTCCGGACGGCGCCGGGATCTTCTCGACAATGGCATCCAGGATTGGCGGAACCCCCTCTCCTGTCCGCGCAGAAACGCGATAAATATCCTCCGGCGCACATCCGATCAGGTCGCAGATCTGGTCTGTTACGACGTCAATCTGCGCTGCCTCCATGTCGATCTTATTCAAAACCGGGATAATTTCCAGGTTATGGTCGATGGCCAGGTAAAGATTGGAAATCGTCTGCGCCTGGATCCCCTGCGTAGCATCCACCACCAGCAGCGCCCCCTCGCAAGACGCGATGGACCGCGACACCTCATACGAGAAGTCCACATGCCCGGGAGTATCGATCAGATTCAACAGATACTTTTCTCCCCGATACAGGTACTCCATCTGGATCGCGTGGCTCTTGATCGTGATGCCCTTCTCGCGCTCCAGATCCATGTCATCCAGGACCTGGTTCTCCATGTCCCGCTCGCTCAAGGTGCTAGTCAGCTCCAGCAAACGGTCCGCCAAGGTACTCTTGCCATGGTCGATATGCGCGATGATGCAGAAGTTGCGGATGTGTTTCATATCGTTTTCCCTTCAACCCTGCAAATATAATCGTTTTTTTTCGTAGCTTTGTATGATGTCAGCGGCAAAAAGCCGGGACCGACACAGACTCAATTAATTCACTTAAATATGGCAAACATCGACCAATTGACTAAGATCGCTTCGCAAGTGCGCAGGGATATCGTCAGGATGGTCGGCGCAGCCGGCTCCGGACACCCCGGAGGCTCGATCGGCAGCACCGATATCATGACCGCCCTCTACTTCGAAGTCATGAAGCAGGATCCCAAGACCTGGACGCGCAGCGCCAAAGGCCAGGATGCTTTCATCCTTTCCGCGGGACACCTTGCGCCCGTCCTCTATTCCATTCTCGCCCGCGCCGGCTACTTCCCGATCGAGGAGCTCGGCACACTCCGTAAATTCGGCAGCCGCCTGCAGGGTCACCCCTCGACGGAGGCCGGACTGCCCGGCGTTTTCCAGCCCTCGGGCTCGCTGGGACAGGGTCTTTCCGCGGCGGCGGGATTCGCGCTGGCCAAGAAGCTGGACGGTGCCCCCGAGCGCGCCTACGTCCTCTGCGGCGACGGTGAGAGCGAGGAAGGCCAGATCTGGGAAGCTGCGATGTTCGCCGTACACCACAAGCTCGGCAACCTCATCGCGATGACCGACTGGAACGGGCAGCAGATCGACGGCCCGACGACGAGTATCACTGCCATCGAAGCGCTGGATGCGAAATGGAACGCCTTCGGCTGGAACGTCATCGTCGCCGACGGGCACGACTTCGAGTCCATCCTCTGCGCCTTCGAGCAGGCGAAAGCCAACATCGCGACCGAGCGCCCGACCATGATCCTCTTCAAGACGGAAATGGGCCACGGAGTCGATTTCATGGCTGGCACGCACAAGTGGCACGGCAAGGCGCCGAAGCCGGAAGAAGTGGAAGCGGCGCTGCAGCAGCTGCCGGAAACATTGGGGGACTATTAAAACTTGCGCATTATGAAAAAGTACATCGATACAGGCAAAATCGACACCCGCAGCGGATTCGGCGCGGGTCTCCTCGAAGCCGGCAAGCAGAATGACCAGGTCGTGGCGCTGACCGCTGACCTGAAGGGCTCCCTGAAAATGGACGCCTTCGCCAAGGAATTCCCGGAGCGTTTCATCCAGTGCGGCATTGCCGAAGCCAATATGGTAGGCGTCGCAGCCGGCCTTGCGCTGGCGGGCAAAGTGCCTTTCTGCGGCTCTTTCGCTGAGTTTGTCTCCGGTCGCGTCTATGACCAGATCCGCCAGGAGGTTGGCTATGGCCACACCAACGTCAAGCTCGCTTCTTCCCATGCGGGCGTGACGCTCGGCGAGGATGGCGCGACGCACCAGACGATGGAGGACATCGCGCTGATGCGGGCGATCCCCGGCATGGTGGTGATCAACCCTTGCGACTACAACCAGACGAAGAACGCGACAATCGCGGCGGCGAAGTATGTCGGCCCCGTGTATCTGCGTTTCGGCCGTCCGTCTTGGCCCAACTTCACGGGCGCGGACGAGCCTTTCGAGATCGGCAAAGTCTATGTGATGAATGAGGGCACGGATGTGACGCTGGTCGCGACGGGCCATATGGTTTGGGAGGCGCTGCAAGCAGCCGAAGTGCTTGAGTCCGAAGGTATTAGCGCTGAGGTGCTCAATGTCGCTACGATCAAGCCTCTGGATGAGGCCGCGGTGCTCGCTTCCGTTGCGAAGACCCGTTGCGTAGTCGTCGCGGAGGAGCACAATTGCGCCGGTGGTCTCGGCGAATTGGTAGCGCGGGTTCTCGCGTCTGCCTGCCCGGCTCCGATCGAGTTCATCAACGGCCGTGACCGCTGGGGTCAGTCTGGCACACCGAAAGAGCTCCTCGCCGCCTACGGTCTCGACGCCGCCCACATCGCCACCGCCGCCCGCAAGGTCGTTGGTCGGAAATAGCTGCGCGGTTTTTTCGCGCGGTCTGTTTTTGTGCGATAACTCGTACAGCGCTATTTCTCTTGCGCGATCTGTTTGCGCGGGCTTTCTGCGCGATCTGCTTATGCTTTTATCAGCTGCTCTCTTGGTGAGGGCAGCTGTTTTTTAATTAATTACACACAAAACACGCACACTTTTCTGCTTTTAATCCGCACCCCACACTGAATCCTTCACCCGCTTTAGTCTTATCACCCGATTTACTCCTAGTTCCTCCGCCCGTGCGAAAACAACGCATTTTGCACGCAACCAACCACTAATGGTGCCGCCCCACGTGCAAAAGGGTCGGTATTTGCACGCAGACAATAACCATCAGTGATGCTGCGCGGGCAAATAAGATGGTTTTTGCACGTGGGCGATCACCAATGGTGATGCTAAGCGTGCAAATGTGATGGTTTTTGCACGTGATGGGGCACTGATGAAGACGGTGGTGATGCTGCGCGGGCGGAAAGATCGTTATTTGCACGGCGACGGTAACCAACGGTGCTGCTGCGCGGGCGGGAAGCTATTTTTTGCGGATGAAGATCTGGATGGGACAGCCGTGGAAGTCGAAATGGTCGCGGAGCTGGTTCTCCAGGAAACGCTTGTAGGGGTCCTTGACGTACTGCGGGAGGTTGCAGAAGAAGGCGAAGGACGGGAAGCGAGTCGGGAGCTGGGTGATGTATTTGATCTTGACGTATTTCCCCTTCCAAGCCGGGGGCGGCGTCTCCTCGATCACAGGCAGCAAGGCCTCGTTCAGACGGGCCGTAGGGATTTTGCGGGAATAGTTGGCGGAAACTTCGGCGATGGCATCTAACACATTGAGTATCCGCTGCTTCTCCGTCACGGAAGTGAAGATGATCGGGACATCATCGAAGGGGGCGATCCGACGCCGCAGCGCCTCGGTGTACTCCCGCATCGTGTTCGTATCCTTCTCGAACAGATCCCATTTGTTGACCACCAGCACGCAGCCCTTGCGGTTGCGCACGATCAGGTTGAAGACGTTCATATCCTGCGCCTCCATGCCCTGCGTCGCGTCGATCATCAGGACGCAAACGTCAGCATTCTCGATCGCCCGGATGGACCGCAGCACGGAATAAAACTCCAGATCCTCGTGGACCTTGGTCTTGCGCCGCATGCCCGCCGTATCAACCAGCATGAACTCGTGGCCGAATTTGTTGAAATAGGTTGCGATCGAATCGCGCGTCGTGCCCGCTACGGGCGTGACGATGTTGCGCTCCTCGCCCAGTAACGCATTGGTCAGCGAGGACTTACCCACATTCGGCTTTCCCACGATGGCGATATGCGGGAGGTCGGGCCGCTCGAGCGGATCAGGCCCCTGGTCCGGCGGCAAGACGCGGACGATCTCGTCCAGAAGGTCGCCGGTGCCGCTGCCATTGGCCGCGGAAATGCTCCAGATTTCCCCCAGGCCCAGGCCGTAGAACTGATAGGTGTCAAAGACCTTGGCGCCCGTATCGACCTTGTTGACGCAAAGGACGACAGGCTTCTTGGAGCGGCGCAGGACGTCCGCGATGTCGGCGTCGTAGTCCGTGATCCCGGTCTCGGCTTCGACCAGGAACAGGATCACATCGGACTCGTCGATGGCGATCTGGACCTGGCGGCGGATGGCCGACTCGAAGACGTCGTCGGAATTGGTGGTGTAGCCGCCGGTATCCACGACGGAGAACTCGCGGCCGCACCACTCGCAGCGGCCGTAATGCCGGTCGCGGGTCACGCCAGCGGTGTCATCGACAATGGCTTTGCGCATGCCGACCAGGCGGTTGAAGAGGGTGGATTTGCCGACATTGGGCCGGCCGACGATGGATACGAGCGACATAACGATCTAGTCTTCAGGATGGTACAAACTGCAGCCTTCGCAGGAGGGATCGGCGCTACCCGTGCAGGCTGCGTGCACGGGCTGGCGGGAAGAGCGCGAAGAGGAGGAGCGGTCTAGCTCGGCCATCTCCTCCTTCATGCAGCGGATCCCCAGGCGGCGCATCTCCTTGTTGGAGCCCACCTCGTACTCAGGGAACTTGCCGTCCTTTCGGAAAATGATGTTGAAGCACATTCCGAAGACGCCGAGCGCCACGAGGGCGAGGGTGAGCAGGAAGACCGCCATAAAAAGCCTGATTAACGACTAATGGATAAACTCCGAGCTAATCGGCTCGTAGTTGTAGATCTTGCGGATGATCCGGGCGAAGACACCGGTGATCGAGATTACCTTGATCTTGCTCGTGTCGATCGAAGGATCGGTCGGGAGCGGGATGGTGTCGGTGATATAGACCTCCTTGAGGGCGGAGTTGTTGATATTCTCGAAGGCCTTGCCGGAGAGGATGCCGTGCGTGGCGCAAGCCATCACGCTGGCAGCGCCCTTGGACATCAACACGTCGGCGGCTTTGCTCAGGGTGCCGGCGGTGTCGATCATGTCATCGACGATGATGATGTTCTTGCCTTCCACCTCACCGATGGCCGTGATCGAAGAGACGACATTGGCCCGCTCGCGGGACTTGTGGCAGATCACGACCGGGCAACCCAGCTCACGGGCGTAGGAATTGGCGCGCTTGGCACCGCCCATGTCGGGCGCCGCGATGGCGAGGTTCTCTATCTGGAGGGACTTGATGAAAGGAATGAAGACCTTGCTGGCGTAGATGTGGTCCACAGGGAAGTCGAAGAAGCCCTGGATCTGGTCGGCATGGAGGTCGCAGGTCATGACGCGGTCGGCGCCGGCGGCCTTCAGGAGGTTGGCAACCAGCTTGGCACCGATCGACACACGGGGACGGTCCTTTCTGTCCTGGCGTGCCCAGCCGAAATAGGGTATCACAGCGATCACCTTGTCGGCGGAGGCCCGTTTGGCGGCGTCGATGGTGAGCAGGAGTTCCATCAGGTTGTCGGTCGGAGGGAAGGTGGACTGGATCAGGAATACGGTGGCGCCACGCACGCTCTCGGTGAAGGCGGGCTGGAACTCTCCGTCACTGAAAGGGGTTACAACTAAGTCTCCGAGCCGATAGGAGCCTTCCCCTTCGTCGCGGGAAGCATTCAGCTCGTCGATCACTCTGGTAGCAAAATCTTTGGATGCCCGGCAGGCAAACAATTCGATGCGGTGCTCTTTCATCATGACTATGTTGCAGATAAAATGGATTCGATATGGGATAGGATCTCGTCCCGGCCGAGGCCGGTCTCAGAGGAGCTGAGGAAGCAGGGCGGGAGCGCCTCCCAACGGGTCAGGAGTTGCTCCTTATCGCGCGCAATCTGCCGCTCCAGGGCCACAGGGCCCAGTTTGTCACATTTGGTAAAGATGATGGAGAAGGGGATCTCGTTCTCCCCGAGGTCGCAGAGGAAGTCCCAGTCGGTGGCGCCGATATCGTGGCGCGCATCGATCAGAACAAAGAGCAGCAGCATCTCCTGCGACTGGAAAATATAGTCCCGGACGATGTCCCGGAGGTCGGCGCGGCCCCGCTGCGAAAGCTTGGCGTAGCCGTAGCCGGGAAGGTCCACCAGGTACCAGCGGTCGTTGATGAGGAAATGGTTGACGACCCGGGTCTTTCCCGGGGTGGAGGAGGTCATCGCGAGCTTGCGCTGGCCTGTCAGCATGTTGATCAGAGAGGATTTGCCCACGTTGGAGCGCCCGATGAAGGCGAACTCCGGCAGAGCCGGAGACGGTTTCCGGTCGGTCCGGGTGCTGCTCCCGGCGAATCGGGCTGAAACAATCTTCATATCCTTTCTTGAATTGCAGTGCAAAGATAGCAAAAAAGCCTTAGAAAATTGCTAAATTTGCAACAATCCGCCATGCTTTGTGATGGAAACTGAATTTGTAGATTTGCTGACCCTCCAGCGGGGGTTGCGGGTAGGGATCGAGGACCTGTTCCCGGACAAAGTCCGGGTGCGGGCGGAGATCAGCAGTATCAGCGTCAAAGCGGGCGGGCATTGTTACCTTGACTTGAGCCAGACGGAGGACGGGAAGGCGGTAGCGAAGGCCAAGGCTGTGATCTGGCGCTCGCGTTACGGGGTGCTGGCCCGCTATTTCCGCGAAGCGACGGGCTCGGACCTGCAGGTCGGGATGACCATCCTGGCGCGGGTGCAGGTGGGCTACAGCGAGTTGTACGGACTCACGCTGACGATCGACGACCTGGAGCCGGAGATGACCCTCGGGGAGCAGGAGCGCCTGCGGCGGGAGACGATCGCGCGGCTGGAGGAGGACGGGCTGCTGGACCGCCAGCAGGGCTTGAAACTGCCGGACCTTCCCTATGCGCTGGCCGTGATCTCGGCGCGGGACGCGGCAGGCTGGGGCGATTTCCGCCGCCACCTGACGGAGAATGAATACGGCTTCCGTTTCAAAGTGGATCTTTTCGAAGCGACGATGCAGGGAGAATCTGCGCCGGAGTCCATTTCGGATGCCCTTGATGCGGTGATGGCCGCAGAGGAGCCTTATGATGCGGTCTTGATCTTGCGTGGGGGAGGGTCCAATTTCGACCTTTCCTGCTTTGACGACTACGGGCTGTGCTTCAATATCGCAAATTGTGACATTCCTGTCTTTACGGCGATCGGGCACGACCGGGACCACCATGTCGCGGATATGGTCGCGTATCAGGATGTCAAGACGCCGACGGCGCTGGCGGATTTGTTCCTCGATGCCTATATGGCGGAGGATGAGCGTATCTCGCAGTATATCACGCGCTTGCGCCTGGCCTTCGTGAACAAGGTCAATGCGATGGCTTCTCGTGTGGAGTTGCTCGCTTCGCGGATCCAGGCCGCGGATCCCCGGGGGATCCTGGCCCGGGGCTATGCGCTGGCGACAGACGGGCGGGGTGTAGTGCTCAAGTGTGCGGCTGGCGTAGAGGCCGGCGACAAAGTGAATGTCCTGTTTGCCGACGGCAGACTCAATTGTACGGTAGATGGAAAAATTTGACTACAACCAGGCGGTCGCGACCCTCGAGGAGATTCTGACCAAGGTAGAGGATCCGGCGACCGGGGTCGATCAGATCGATCAATATGTGAAGCAGGCGACGGCGCTGACCCAGCGTTGCCGTGAATACTTGCGCGGCGTGCGGGAGCAGATCGATGCAATTGAAGAATAAGTCTATGAGAACCAAGATGATATACGACAGCGACCCGTATCTGATGCCGTTCAAGGACGCCATCGATGCGCGCGCTAAAAGGATCCGTGAGTGCCGGGACCGTTTCGCCGAAGGCGGCTCACTCTCCGCAGGGATCAACAACCACTTGTATTACGGCCTTCATCGGGAGCCGGACGGGTCATGGATACTGCGTGAGTGGGCACCCAATGCGACACGCATCTATCTCGTCGGAGAGTGCAACAATTGGCAACGGACGGCGGGTTATGCGATGACCCCGGTGGGGAATGGGAACTGGGAGCTGCGGCTGCCGGCCCTCTTCCTGCATCACGGGCAACTCTACAAACTCTTCATCGAGTGGCCGGGTGGCGGGGCTGAGCGCCTGCCGGCCTATGCCACGCGCTGCGTGCAGGATCCGGATACCAAGCTTTTCTGCGCTCAGGTCTGGGACCCGGAGCGGCCCTATGTCTGGAAGCATGGACGTGCCGGAAGACGGCCCCATCCGTTGATCTACGAGTGCCACATCGGGATGAGTAGCGAGGAGGAGAAGGTCGCTACCTTCGAGGATTTCCGGCGGGAGGTGCTGCCCAAGGTGGCGGATCTGGGGTATAATGTGCTGCAGATCATGGCTTTGCAGGAGCACCCATACTATGGCTCTTTTGGCTACCAGGTGTCCAATTTCTGTGCCCTGAGCTCGCGCTTCGACACGCCGGAGGAGTTCAAGGCCCTGGTCGATGAAGCCCATGGGAAGGGAATCGCGGTCGTGATGGACATCGTCCATTCCCACAGTGTCAGCAACGAGGCGGAGGGTCTCAGCCGTTTCGACGGCCGGGAGGACCTGTATTTCTACGAGGGCCCGCAAGGGCACCATCCGGCCTGGGGCTCACGCTGCTTCGATTATGGCAAGGACGAGACCAAGCATTTCCTCCTGTCCAACTGCAAATTCTGGATGGAGGAGTACCGGCTGGACGGCTTCCGTTTCGACGGTGTGACGAGCATGCTGTATTGGGACCATGGCTTGGGAAAGGACTTCGGCGACTATGCATTGTATTTCAACGAAGGAGTGGATGAGAATGCCGTAACCTACCTGGCACTGGCCAACATCCTGATTCACGAGATCCATCCCAATGCGATCACCATTGCGGAGGATGTCAGTGGCATGGCCGGGCTGGCAGCACCTCTGCGGCGGGGTGGTGTGGGCTTCGATTTCCGGATGTCCATGGGTGTGGCGGACCACTGGATCAAGTGGATCAAGGAGCGGCGCGACGAGGATTGGTCGCCCGGAGAGATCTGGTGGGAGCTGACCAATAAGCGTGAGGACGAGAAGACGATCAGTTACGCGGAGTGTCACGACCAGGCGTTGGTCGGAGACAAGACGCTGATATTCAGGTTGATGGACAAGGAGATGTATTTCTCGATGGCGAAAGATTCCCAGAATCTTGTCGTGGATCGGGGGATCGCGCTCCACAAGATGATCCGCCTTGTCACCGCGGCAACGGCGGGAGACGGCTATCTCAACTTCATGGGCAACGAGTTCGGGCATCCCGAGTGGATCGATTTTCCCCGGGAGGGGAACGGCTGGTCTTATGCTCATGCACGGCGGCAGTGGTCGCTTGCAGAGCCCGATTATCTGCGGTATAAGTACTTGCGGGACTTTGACAAAGCGATGATCCGCTACCTGAAAAAGCATGATGTCTTGTCGGCGCGGCCGGTGTTGCTGGTGGCCGACGAGGAGAAGAAAATATTGATATTCAGCAGAAATAACAGTATCTTTGCATTCAATTTCCACCCGAGCGGTTCTTTCGCCGATTACGGCTTTGCGGCTCCTGCCGGTACCTACAGGCTCGCTTTGAGCACGGATGAGGCTCGTTTCGACGGTTTTGACCGCCTGCGGGCAGCTGAAACGCACGTCTCCGTGCCGGATAAGTCCCCCAACGGGAACCAGGCCTTTGACGAGACCCTTTATCTGTATCTGCCCGGCCGCTGCGCGATGGTATATGAAAAACTGAGATAATCGTAAGTATGGCTTTTTTGAGATTTAACAAGTCCGAGCTGGTCAATCTTTCCTATTCGCTGAAGCGGGAGATTCTGGCGGCCAGCAAGACGGGAGCGTATTGCAAAAACTCCATACTGACTTGCAACACCCGGCGCTACCACGGCTTGCTCGCCGTAACGCTGGACCGTTTCGGCGGCGACAAGTTCCTGCTGCTCTCCGCCCTGGATGAGAGCCTGATCGTCAATGGCAAGCAGTTCAATCTCGGCATCCATTGTTACGGGGAGGTCTATGAGCCCCGCGGACACAAGTATGTCGTTGATTTCGAAGGAGATCCCGTGCCGCAGATCACCTACAAGGTGGGCGACATTCTCTTCCGCAAGAGCATCCTGCTGGTGCCCGATCAGGACCAGGTGCTGATCAAACTCGAGCTCCTGGAGGCACCGGCCAAGGCGACGCTTCAGCTCCGTCCTTTCCTGGCTTTCCGCAACATCCATGCGCTGACGCAGCAGAATGCCGATGCGCGTACGACCTATGAGACAGTCGCAAACGGCGTCTCGTTCCGGATGTATCCGAATTTCCCGGATCTGAATCTGCAGGTCAGCGACAGTAAGGCCGCGTTTGTTTCGGCACCGTACTGGTACAACGGGATCACCTATTCCGACGAGTATCGCCGCGGCTTCGATTGCCGGGAGGATCTGTTTGTCCCGGGCTGGTTCGAAATGACGTTGACGCCGGGCAGTTCGGTGGTCTTTTCCGCTTCGATGAAGGAAGAGGCGCCCGCGGGCTTGAAGCGCAAATTCAACGACCGGCTTCGCGCCACGCCGCCGGTCACGGACAGCCGCGACCAGCTCGTGCGCTGCGCCGACACTTTGGTGTGCAACCACAATTATCGCAAGAAGATCAACGCCGGCTTCTCTTGGATGTACACGGGCTTGCTGCGGGAGACGCTGCAGTCGCTCGCGGGCTTGACGCTGTACGCCAAGGGCGATGCGGCCGAGTTTGAAGAGATCCTGGATAACATCGTCGCCGACGAGCAGGAGCGGCTTTTCTGCCGCACCACGCAGGTGGAGGCCCCGCTCTACATGGCGGTCGCCCTGCAGTCTTACCTTGACTTCGGCGCCGATCCGGCGAAGGTTTGGAAGAAGTACGGCGTCGTGATGCGCGGCATCGTCGAGAGCTATGTGCCCGGCGAGCGCAAGGAAGTGGCGATGCAGCCGAACGGCTTGCTCTGGGCCCAGATGGACGGGGTCGCGCTGACTTGGATGAATGCCTACATCGGCGGGCGGGCGGTCACGGAGCGTCCCGGCTTCCAGGTGGAGACCAACGCGCTGTGGTACAATGCGATCTGCTTCGCCCTGGAAATGGAGCGCAAGTACGGCGCCGGGCAGGGAGACTTCGTGTCTCGCTGGTCCCGGGTCCGCGACTTGATCAAAGACAACTACCAGAAGTTGTTCTGGAATGACTATATCGGTTGCCTCTGCGACTATGTGGACAATGAGGGCCAGCACTTGGAGATCCGCCCCAACCAGCTTTATGCGGTCTGGGTCAAGTATTCTCCGGTGGAGGAGGAGATCATCCCGCGGGTGATCCGCGTCGTGGACAAGGAGTTGCTGACGGCCCGCGGCATCCGCACCCTTTCCCCGCGCGATGTGCGCTACAAAGGTGTGTACGACGGCTCTCAGTATGAGCGCGATCTGGCTTACCACAACGGCAGCACGCGCCCGTTCCTGCTGGAACCCTATGTCGATGTCTGTTTCCGAGTCAAGGGCGAGTCCTTCCGGGCGAAGGCCCGCGCGATCGTGGACGGCTTCTACGAGGATCTGGGCAAACACGGCGTCGGCGCCTTCTCGGAGTTGTACGACGGCGATCCGCCCCAGGAGCCGCATGGCGCCATTTCTTCGGCGCTCAGCACGGCTGCCTTGCTGGCGATCGAGTATAAGTTGAACGCTAAAGCTTAGGAAGTGATGAGAGTGCTGATGTTTGGATGGGAGTTCCCTCCCCATATCGCCGGCGGTCTCGGAACTGCCTGCGAGGGCATCGTGAAGGGTCTTGCGCACAATGGCGTAGAGACGCTCTTCGTGATGCCGTCTGCCTCCGGAGATGAGGACCAGAGCGCGACGACGATCTTGAATGCGAGCGACGTGGAAGTGCGCAATGTCAGTTCCACAGTCGAGGAGTTCATCAACAAGACCAAGTTCTTGTATGTGGACTCCAACCTCGTACCTTACGTGGATCCGGAGGAGTATTTTTCCGCCATCGAAGAGATGAAGCGCAACAGCCTCACCCAGACGACGGTGGGCTTCGGCCAGAAGTTCAAGTTCTCCGGAAAGTATGGCGCCTCCCTGATGGAGGAAGTGGCGCGTTATGCGCAGGTCGGCGGGACGATCGCAATGCAGTACGCCAACCGTTTCGACGTCATCCATGCCCATGATTGGCTGACTTATCTGGCCGGGATCGCGGCCAAGGAGCTGACGGGCAAGCCGTTGGTGGTCCATGTCCATGCGACGTCCTACGACCGCGGCGACGAGAAGCATATCGATACCCGCGTGCTCGATATAGAGACCCGCGGTATGCAGGCGGCGGACCGGGTGGTGACGGTCAGTGACCTGACGCGCAACATCGTGATCAACCGCTACCACATCGATCCGGCCAAGGTTGTCACGGTCCACAATGCCGTGGATTTCAGCGGCCGGGAGAACCTGGAGGTCCAACGGGG
>JAEEGL012854852.1_pt1 | contig 19840 bp, 13 predicted proteins | sample 9134231 | NCBI WGS metagenome assembly JAEEGL01 (sample SAMN16246548, study PRJNA631951) | gut metagenome | biome: gut microbiome; feature: rumen; material: fiber-attached | host: Bos | place: Iran: Karaj | collected 2018-10 | reverse complement strand
GACAAGTGAAGATCCCATATCGGCCTGGACAGGCACGGCCCTCATTGGGTCACCCAGGGATTCGCAAACCGCCACGAACCTTAGTCCGTACTCCACTTCCCCAAGGTCATCGGTCCTTATCCGGCACAGATAGCACAGATACTCCAGGATATCGGCCTCATTCTCCGGACTCAGGTGAGGGGTCTTGAGGAGATCTTCACATATGGAGCGCGCCTGAAGGGAACCGGATTCACGCCTACCGTAAGCCTTCGCGCGGATAAGTTGGGCGTGAAGATTGTCAATGACACCGGCAGTTTCTGCGGAATCAATTACGGATATGACTTCTTCCGTATCAACTTCTCCCAGCATCATTGCCGATAAGGCTTGAAAGACTGAGTCTTTCTTCATATCCCTATTGTCCGGGCGCGATGGAGACACGGCAGAATTCGAGCAGGAGGCCATTATAAGGGCCAGGCCGATTATATGGAGTTTTGACTTAAACATAGTACGAAGTTAGCAAAAATTGCCGTTTCGGAAAAACTTTTCGACAAATAATCAAATGACATAGACAAATAAACAACGCCGCAAACACCAACTTTTTACCACATATTCTTTCATTTTTTTCATTATTCCGCGGGTTATACCACGGTTTTTGTTAAATTGCATCGCAGTTTACTTTCGAAATGAAAGGAAACTGGCGCCTTTTGTTTCAATTTGTCTTTTTGAAACTTTTTTATATTTTTGGCATCTATACCTAGACGGCAGTATACAAAACGTCTCAAATGCTCATTGTGGGAATCATATCGATGATCCTGTTCTCCGGCCCCGAAAGGCCGGAAACCTCTTCGCGCGTGCACGGGAACGTGCACGAGAGCCAGGTGTATTTCCGCTGGGACAAGAGCAACTATGAGGACAATTACCAATCCAATGCACAGGCAGCCAACAAGGTCTACAACCTGATGAAAGAGATCGGCACGGAGCGCGTGGATTCCGTCATTGTGAAGGCCTATGCCTCCCCTGAGGGCGCCTACGGGCACAATATGGACCTGAGCCGCCGCCGCGCAATGGAGTTTGACAGGGCCGTCAAGGAAAAGATGGGTCTTGTAGGGGCCGATATCCCCATCTCCGTCCTTCCCGGCGGCGAGGCCTGGGAGCAGTTAAGGGCCCGCGTGGCGGCCGATACAGTGATATCGGCCACGGCAAAACAGCGCACCCTTGCCCTCCTGGACGACGATTCCGTCCCCCGCGACACAAAGAAGTGGCGTATGATGCACTTCTATCTTGGCGAAACCCGTGAGGAGGGTGACGTGTACCACTGGCTCCTCCTGAACCACTATGTGTATCTCCGCTGCCTGGACATCAAGATCTATTACCACGACGCAGTGCCGTACAGCCTGGAAGAGCCTGAGGAGGAGGAGGTCAAAGAGGAGCCCGCAATCGCCCCTGAGGAGCCCACCGCACAGCCTGATACAACGGCCGTAGCAGCCTCTGAGGCATCATTCGTCCCCAGCCTTGAACTGGTGTCCCCCGCCCCAGAGAGCACCGCAAAACGCAGGTTCTCCCCTGTCATCGGCATCAGTACAAACCTCCTTTTTGACGCAACATATATCCCCAATTACGGATTTACGTCGGTGCCAAGTTTCAGCCTGGAGTACTACCCCGCCCGCGGTCACTGGACTTTCGGGGCCGACGTAGACTGGTCCCACTGGCTGCACTACGACACCCACAGGTTCAACCAGATCCACAATATATCGCTCCATACCCGAAGGTACTTCAAGAGCGGGGAGAACGGCTTCAAGGGCCTGTATCTGCAGGGCGCGCTGAACGCCGCGGAGTACGGCCTGGGCTGGGACGCCCACGGCTGGGAAGGAGAACTTCTTGGCGCCAACCTCGGAGCCGGATACAAGATCAATTTCGGACGGTTCTTCATAGACATGGGCCTGGACGTGGGCTACTTCTACTCCAGGAATGACCCTTATGTGTGGGGAGACGACGCAACCGGGTGGTATTACTACGACTACGTTGGCGATCCCGCGCAGTTTGCCCCGCGCCAGAAGGGTTTCCAGTGGTTCGGGCCCACCAGGGCGTATATTTCTATCGGCCTTGACCTCTTTAACAGACGCAGATGAGAAGGAAGGGGCTCATATTGATGCTTATGCTTGCCGCAGCGCTTGCGGTAGGGTGCCGCATTGAGCCGCCGCTGCATCTGAAGCAGGCCGTGAAGGTGGTTGTGAAGGTGCTCTGGAGGGCCGAGATTTATCCCGAAGGAATCAAACCAAGCGGCGTCACGCTGTATTTCTTCCGTAACGGAGAGTACTACAACAGCCAGACAACGTCCCAGGTGGACTCCTGCGCCGTGCACCTTGAGCCCGGGAAATACCGCATCTTTATGATTTCCCAGAGTCCCGACGAATTTGCGTATATGGACTTCCACGATATGGAGAACTTCGACCTGGCGTCCGTAAGCGTGATGGAAACCAAGAGCAAATGGTACACAAGGGCCGATGACGAGTTCCTGATAAACAACCCGGAGCAGATGACCGTGGGCATATCGGACGAGTTCGAGATCACGGCGGAGATGGTGGAGCAGTACCGCTACTACAGCAGTGAGGAAGGAGGATGGAAATCGTGGGTGACAAAGCCAGATATAAAGCCGGACACCAAGGCCGATACAATAAAGGACTCTGAACAAATTGACGAGGACACCTGGGTGACGTACTACACCGTACGCATCCCCATTTATCCCCGGAATATCGTATCTCAGTACTGGGTTACAATTTATTCCGAGTATGCCGATGTCCTTCAATCCGTGCGCTGCAGCACAACGGGTATGGCAAGGAGTTTCTACCTGACTCAGGATATCACCGGCCCGGATGAGGGCACGCAGTTTGTAACTGAGTGGAAACTTACTATGGATGACAACGTGTCACGCGTGGGGCACATTGACGGCAAGGTCACAACGTTCGGATTCCCCAATGGAGAAATGCCGGGCCCGGACCGTGATCCCACCCTGAATGTCTCCACGCTGCTGATAGACAACAAAACCGTGCAGGACTATGTGTTCAAGGTTGGTAATCTGATCACGGCGGAGGAAGCCCCGGAAGGCTACAGGGCACTGTACAGGCTCATTTTGGGCAGCGAAGCCGCCCCTGTGATCCATCCGCCTGATATTGAGAGGCCAGAAGATGCCCAGGGACTGGATGCCCTTGTGAATGAATGGGATAGTGGAGATGAGGTTGAAGTTGATATGTAAACAATTAATTAGCAACAACATATAAACAATTTATCATTAACTTCTTAAATTTTCATTATTATGAAAAAGTTTTTATTCCTGACTGCTGCGGCAGTCGCCGTCTTCGCCTCCTGCGCCAAGACGATTGACCACACAAGGAACACCGGCCAGGGAGATGCAGTCTCCTTCGGTGTTTACGCTGGCAGGTCGGCCGACACAAAGGCCACCTATGGTGACATCACCACTGCCAATCTGAAAACTTCTACAGATGGTTTTGGCGTTTTTGCCTTCTACACAAAGGAAGTTGGCTGGGCTGCTACAGACAAGCCTAATTTTATGTACAATCAGCAGGTAAGGCATATCACGTCATATGCTTCTGCCCCTACTGATTACACTGCGTCTAAGTATCCTTCAGAGTGGTACTACACTCCTTTGAAGTACTGGCCTAATGGACAGAACTCTACTGCCTATGAAGCCGCAGCCACATCTGCCGACATGCTCAGCTTCTTTGCCTATGCTCCGCACATCGCAACAGTTAACACTGTCCCTGCTGCAGGTCAGGGTATCACGGCAATCTCTGGCAACACCGATGCAGGAGTTCCTGTAATTACTTTCACTGTTCCCGCGAAAGCAGAGGAGCAGATTGACCTTCTCTGGGCAAATCCTGTCATGAACGCCACAAAGAAGACTCTTGCCGGTCGCGTAGAATTAACTTTCAAACACGCTCTTGCGAAACTGAACATTCAGGTCCGCACAGTTGCAGATGACCTCACAGGCACCACAGCCAACTTGGCTGATGAAACAAAGGTCATCCTTGAAAGCCTTACTCTTACCGCCAATGGCACAAAGAGCGGCAAGTTGAGTATCGGTAGCGGCAACGCTACTCCCAACTGGGATGAGTTATCCGGCAATACCGCCGTTGCGTACGGTTCCGACTCCTTCTCTGCCACAGAAACAGTCAACGAAAAGACCGGTTTCAACGTAACTGAAACTGCCACTGACCTCAACAGTGCAAAGTCTCCTATGATTATTCCTGCAACTATAGCCGCCGGTGGCTTTGTTATAACAGCCAACTACTGGGTAATTACGGCTGATGCCAAATTGGATGGGTCATACAGCACTATCCAAAACAACATCACTAAGACCAGCACAGCCGCAATGACTTTCGAGGCTGGCAAGAAGTACAATATCATTGTCAATCTTGGCATTAACAGTGTTGACTTCGTTGTTTCAGAGGTAACTGAATGGGATTCCCAGGCAGCTGTTGATTATCATCTCCCTCAGAACAACTAATCACTTTTTTTATTCAGGCGGGCCTGACCGCCCGCCTGGGTACCAGAAATGACTACAAGACGTAGCATATGGATCCTTGCCCTGGCAGCGGCGCTCTCCGCGCTGCTGGCGGGAGCGTGCAGCAAAGCCATCGGCCCCAATAATGAGGAGGACGACGGCTGGACCAATGTGGGCAGTGACATCGAAGGAGCCACCCCCATACGCTTCAGTTCATCCCTTGCGCAGACTCAAACCAAGGCTTACGCATCCCTCAGCGCCACCCACACATCCTTCCGCGTCTTTGCATTCTATCAGCCCGGAAATATCAGCGAAGATCCGGCACTGCATTACACCGGCTCCTGGGAAGACCTCCTCACCAAGAACTGGACACCGAGCTTTATGTACAGCCAGCAGGTAAACTGGGTCACGGACCATTGGGCATACACGCCACTGAAGTACTGGCCCAATAACCTTGAGAACACTGTCACATTCTGGGCATATGCACCTGCAGATGCAAGTGTGACGCTATATCAATCCAGAACATCCACGGCTTACAGCAACTCAACTCCCGGACTTCCGGATATCCTGTTCACCGTCCCTTCCACAGCCGACTATGATTTCCTGATATCAAAGTTCAATATGGCCGACACCGACCCGGACTATCCCACATACTTTACCCAGGACCTTTCCAAGACAAGCATCGGCGAAGGAGTTCATTTCCTGTTCCGCCACGCACTCTGCAAAGTTAATTTCCTGGTTGCCAAAGATGACGAGTCTGATAAATACGATATGGACCTTAACATTGTGCGGCTTGATAATATCCTCTTTACCGGATTGTACGATGAAGATGATGGGCAATGGGCTCCTGGCTCATCCACAAGGGGGACTTTTGAAATCCTCAAGGACTCTGATACGGATATTACGCTGACATCATCCAGCACTGCGTTAGGAAGCGGAATCCTTCTTCCCCAGAGACTTTCGAGAACCGAAGCGACGCTTCACGTCCAGTACAAGTACAAGACCAAGAGTGCCCTGGAGTATACGACAGTAGACTGCGAGATTCCTATTGGAGACGTCATAAGTTCCTGGGACACATCACTGGAGTACACCCTCAACATAAAGATTGCACCCGGAAATCCCATCCTATTCACCGCCACCGTGGTAAAGTGGGGTTCCGACACAAATGGATTTTTTAACGTAGACTGATGATGGTTATGGCACATAGAATATCGGCAATGCTCAGGATAACGGTTCTGGTTGTCCTGGCAGGGCTGTCTGCGTGCCGTAAACAGGAATCCAGCGTGACGGACGCACGGGAGCCCATCCAATTCAACTGCTCCCAGGTGGAAGTGACCACCAAGGCCGACGGAAGTTACGTCACGGACGATATGCTAGTGACAGGTAAACACTTTGCCGTATACGCATGGGATACGGGAGATGAGTTCCTTTCTGAAGATCCGTATACTGATTTCGGCGCGCCCGCCTTTATGAACCAACTGGACGTCACATATCAGAATAACAGTGACAAGGGTAAGAACAATACATATACGGGAGACTATTTCTGGCCTCTGACCTCTACCCCGCCCTATTGTTATTCATTCCTGGCATACTACCCCTACGCCGCAGGTTCGGGCATTACGGCTCCCACCTTCTCTGCCGGGAACGTAGGCGTATATGCCTTCACGGCCAAGAATAATGCCGAGGATATGGTGGACTTCTGTGTATCGGATGTCTCCAACGACATAGTTTACGGAACCACTTATACCGCATACCCCGGCACTGTGGGACTCACCTTCAGGCACACGCTTACCCGTGTACAGGTGAAATTTGTAAAAGCGGCCGATGTTGATGAAGACACGCATATCTACATTGAAGACGCAAAACTTGTGAACATCAGGAAGCGAGGCACCCTTACCGCAACCTATGCGCAGTTCATTGACAATGTTTCCGATCCCGCGAATCCTCAAATACGTCCCGGGATAGGCCTCAAGGGTACCACCACACTGAATTGGGCCACAGACCCGGATATAAAGGGTGACTATGAACTGTCGATAGGCGGAGTGGACCCTGATCATCTAGCAGATCCTGATCCTGTTGACGTAGATTTGGATTATACCCAGACGGTAAGGCCCGATGAAGTATTCCTGATGGTGCCTCAAGCCATACTGAAAGTGGATGAACCCCTTGGCGATCCTTCCCCCCAGGCAATCTCATTCAGATGGAGGGTAGGAAACGCGCCGGCATCAGACGCTACCTTGATCCTGGACGAGTGCGTAAAGGCCGTCGGCTCCGTAGAACGCGCCGGCATTACGTCCTGGGATCCCAATATGTCTGTTGTTTATACCGTTGTAATTAAAGCAAAGCCCATAGAGTTTGCCCTCACAGCCAGCATACGGAAGTGGGAAGATGAGGATGGATATTACACAATTATTCCATAAGAGGATGAGACCTGGATACATCATATCGCTTGCAGCGCTGCTTCTGGCCGCTTTCACGTTTGAAAGCTGCTCCAGGGCGGCATATCCGGGAGACACCTCGGACACCGGAGGCGCAATCACCTTCCGTGCTGGAATTGAACTGACTAATTCCAATCCTTCAACAAAGGCCCTCAACACCAATACGGCGTTCACTGAAGGAGACCAGTTCACAGTGTTTGGCCGCCGTACGGGCGAAGGCCGCAATACCCGTATATTCTACAAAGATGACGCTCCGGATCCTTCAGGAAATTTCCAGAGCGTAACCGTCACACGTGGAGCAAGCGAATGGACATATTCCCCTCTCAGTTACTGGTACTGGGTGAATGAGAGTAACTTCTATGACTTCATAGCCGTCCATCCTCACAATGCCCCGGCAGAGCGTATGATGGAAGACGGGGAAGATATCCCGGGCTATATGGCCGTCAAGTCACAGTATTCTCTCAGCACCCACACCCACGACCTTCTTATGGCCGCAACCCGCCGTCAGGGTCACGTGGCAGACCGTACGGCTCCCGTAAACCTGGTCTTCAACCATATGCTGTGCGCCGTGAAGGTAATTGTAACCAATGAATCCACAGATACGGATCTTACGCTGACTTCTGTGAGCGTGAACAATATCATACAATCGGCCTACGCCAAGATGACCATTGATTCAGGCGGAAATCCGGAATACTATTGGATTGACTCTCAGAGGACCGGTGCCAATGTTGGCATCTTTACAGGGTCGGAAGAACTTGAACCCGATGATAACTATGCAACTGAGTTCCACCTTCTGATTCCCGGAGACCTTGCCGACACAATTGACGGATCCCTTGCCCCGGAAGAAGGAGATGCTGATTACGAAACCAAACTGGAAGCATATGAGAGCAAAGTGCCGCGCCTCAACGTTGGCTTTACCGTCAACGATACTCCGCTTACGCCCTCAATTCTGCTTAAAGACATACAGCGCACAAAATTTGATACCGAAGATCCCATAACTGTATGGGAGCCCGGCATCCGCTATACTTACCATATTGGAATCCGCCTGGATGGCGGTATCGTTGTCCGGGTAGTTACAACTGAATGGGACGAGATTGAAGCCGAAACCCCCGGCCTTTTGATTGAATAAAGACAGAGATGAGACGTTGCCTCACATATTTATGCTGCATTACGGTGCTTATAAGCCTCTTCTCCTGCACACAGGAGGAGATGGCGGAGCAACCGCAAAAAGGTGGCGTCATCTCCATCCGTCTTGCAACCGGAGGCTTACAGGTAACAAAGGCCGATACTCCCGGTGACGGAGTAGTGGCTGATGGCGGCGGCATTTACGTGGACGGTGGCGGTAATCCAGACCTGGTTATCCTTATAGCGAGCAACGCTACGGGAGATATTGTTGCTACTTATCCAAGCAGTGGAAGAAGCGGAGTAGTAAATGGCACTTGTAAGAATCATACCAGCACGGACGCCGTTTTATCCTTTGACTTCACCACAAAGGATGCAGGAGAGTACACGGTGTATGCCTTTGGAAATACGGAAGGACTGTGGCCTATGACATACGATCCTTCAGATCCCGGCATCTCCCTTTCCGGATCCCAACTCACCTCGCTCACTACGGCCGACCAAGTGGAAGCCCTGCGTTTTGTGGCCCAGACACGCAATACTCACGGATGGGAAGAAGAAGGTCACGAAAATGACTACGACGACGGCGCCGCGTTACGGAACAGCCGCCTCCCGATATCGGCCAAGGCCCCCCTTACGGTTTCTGCCGGCAAGAACGGTGAAGCGTATCTTGAACTTCTCCGCTGCGTTGCAAAGGTAACGGCAATTATCAAGAATAACACCGGCGAGGCTATGGACCTGTATAATTACAAGCACACCGTCCACGATATCAATCCAAATACAGGATATGTCATCCCCCATCAGGACGACTTTATCGGCACGCCGGGAAACCTTGTAGCAAATCCCTGCTCAAAGTACAGCCTGCCGGATATGACCATTCCAATCTCTATGGAAGGCTCTCAGGCTTATGACTGGTACGTTTTCCCCAGCGAAGGGCCGTTCAATATCTGTATTACATTTACACTTTTCAAGAATAACGTAGGTGGTACCGAAAAGACATATACGTACAAGAACCTTCCTGTTACAGACTGGAGGGCCAATGACATATTGAGGCTTGAACGCAACCAGCACCTTACCGTTACCACACGCATAAGTAAAGGTTTGACAGTTTCATTCAACTTCCAGGTCACTCCTTGGGAAGAGGAAACCGCTACCGTAGAATTTGACTAGACTATGCCAAAAAGAATCATATATATTGCCGCTGCATTCCTGAGCCTGCTGCTTCTCCAGACAGGCTGCTCAAGGGATACATTGGAAACAGATATGCCCGCCCCCGGTCCGGATGTCCCTGAGGGCACCCCTGTCACCCTGGTCATTCCTTTCTCCAGCATAGAGCAATATGAGGTGGACGTGACCACCAAGGCAGAGTCCTCCGATGTAGATGAATCCCGCATACAGAACCTGTATGTGATGCTTTTTGACAATACCGACACTGCTGAAGAGCCAAAAAAGATATACGGCCGATATTTCTCCCACGATCACCTGGAAGAAGATGCAACCACATTTAACAGCAATGACAACGAATGCTGGTTTGTAAAAAACAAAAAGTTGGGATCCGGTGATGAAGTCCTGACAGAAGGAGCAGTCAAGATTTCCACCGTCACCTGTTCAAATGCCACCCTTGTGGTTATAGCAAATATTACCAACGCCGTCACTAACCTTGACGGAATGAACAGCCTGGACCGCCTGAAGGCCGTCCAGAACTATAATGAACTTAAAGACATCCAGGTTTGCCTGGAACAGGATATTGTAAACCGCAAGGACCTGTTCCTCATGACCGGAGAACTTGCCAACAAGAATACCCGGAATATGATGTGGAACACTGCTCCCGGCAATACAACATTCAATCCAACTTACAGGGTGCCTTTGACTCACGTAGACGCCAAAGTCAAGTTCCGCGTAAAGGTTAATCCCACATACATCAGCGCTGCAAAACCTGTTTACTGGCAGGTGTGCAACACGCCGGACCGTTGCTATCTCTACACCAAGGACGGGCGGGGAAACGCCCCGGAGGAGATTGAGCATTTTGATTCCCAGCAGTATTATTTTGAGGGGACGGAAAACGTTAAAGATCCCAGCACCAATGAAATTCTGGAGACCTATTATACTTTCTGCTTCTATATGTTGGAGAACAACCAGTCTCCAAACGGCACGGCAGAGAAGTACTATCAGAGGGAAGTCCGTGACAAGATAGACAGCGGAGAACCCGGCTATGAAGGGAAGACCGGTTCCCAGAGCGGGGCATTCGGCACCCATTTTGTTGAAAACGGCGAATGGAAATATGCTCCCACTTATGGAACGTATGTGAGGTTTGACCTTATCCTGACTCTCACCGCCGCAGGTATAGCCCAGATGGGAGAAGTTGATACAGGACAGTTGGACATTACCCAGGCTCTTACATCGGATGCCATCTTTACCGTGCACCTTGGAGACTTTGTCAATAGCGGAGACCGCTCGGCCAAGGATGGAACCGCAATATCCGGCTCTAAGTTCAACGACTATGAAACCAAGCGCGGTCATTCCTACACCTATACTATTACAATCAACAACACCACCAACATATATGCAGAGGTGACAAATGATGAAGAAGTTCAGGCCGGCCAGGAAGGGTTCCTGCTTCTTACCGACACTGAAATCATCAACGCCGACTGCCACTACGAGTATCACCAGCTTTCCTTCGATTATCGGCCCCATCTGGACCAGAACAAATTCTCCTGGTACGTCAAGACGCCCTTTGGCGAGGGCGGTCCCGTTATCACCAAGAACCTTGTTACAGGAGAATTCACTTATGACGGCAGCGGCCTGGATTACCTGTGGGTCAAGTTTGGCGTAAACAATACCGTTGCCGCCGATGCTCCATCAGATGGAACTGATACGGAAGCCTGGTACGACCACTCTTCAGGGACAACCGTATGTCCTTACAGCAAAAAACGCCACGCATATCCCGGAGACAGCCACTATCATCCGGAATGGAAACCCGGGCTCACCGTTAATGACGGAGACGGAAAGGGAGATAAAGATGTCCCTGACCTGATGGACATCACTCAGTTGATTGAATACATTTTTGCCGAGACCAAAAAGGAGGATGCCACCCCGGGCAGCAGCGACTTTATCTCCGACAGCGGATCGGCAGAGATTCCCGTAATCAGGGTAACGGCCTTTATTGACGAATACTACTATGAAAAGGATCCCACCAAGCCAAATGCGCAGGTAGATCCTGACCTTTGGAGAAAGTTTGTGAATGCGAATCCCCGTGAACTTCACATTCTTTCGGATGCCAAGTCCAGCCGAGACAGGAAGAGCGACGTTATTATGTCCAGCCATTCCGTCATCCAGCAGTCCATCCAGACCATATATAATATATATTCGGCCGATCTCCAATCGCTGTGGGGCACGGAGCATATTGACGAGATGAGGGAGATTACGGACGGTTGGCCGTATTGGCCCAGTGGTAAAAATGAGGGCCGGGCAGGCTCTTTCAACACCATTACAGGAAAGGAAAACGGGCGTCTGAATTCTGCCTATATATGGGATCTGTACGATAAACAGAATGAAAGTGGTCAAGATAAGGTTGCTGATTGGGATAAGTTCCTGAATTATGATGTCCATAATAACACCCCGGAACTAAAAGATGCCTATCACGGGATGGCCTATTCTTGTTTGACCCGTAACAGGGACAATAACGGAAACGAAAAGATTGACCGTGATGAGGTAAGATGGTATCTTGCGGCCTGTAACCAACTCATTGGAATGTGGGTAGGAAACGAGTCCCTGTCCATGAGCGCCCGCCTGTACAGGCCTGCGGAACGCCAGTGGAGAGCGCATATCCTTTCCAGTACGGACCGTCGAGTCTGCTGGGCAGAAGAAGGTGGTGGCGCGACTAATTACAGTCTGGAGGTATCTGATGAGACCTGGGCTAGCTTCGAGGAAGCCGCTAAAGGAGAGAGTGTACGTTGCCTGCGAAACATCGGTACCTATTATGACGAGACGGAAGGCGCCGTTTTGGATATAACCAAGGCTCCGTACAAGGTAAGGACGCAGAATTATTTTACGATAACTCCTGAGCCAAGTGAGAATCTAACCGCCCTGGATGATCCTTCAACCCACTATGTATTCTCTTTCGACCGCCTTAACCCCAAATCCCTACGTGAATTGACAGAGGGAGAACTGCCCTTCAATGACCAGTACAGCATTAACAACTGTGTTTACCTGAAAATGGAAACACAGAGCCGTAATGACGAACTGCTATTGATGGACAGTGAAGGAGACTATTATCCTGACTACGCATACCCCTATTCCAAGACTATTGATAAACTCAATGAAGAGATAGATAAATTGGGATTTAACCCTTACTGCCCGCCTGGATACCGTTTACAAAATCAGGTTGAGAACCTCCTGATGTCCGTATACTTGCCTGAATCCTTTTTCATCAAAGATCCGAACGATGTCACATATCCTGGGACTGTGTATATGCCGACGCGCACTTATTTTGACAGAGGGCCTTATGGACAGAATACTGAAGGATTTGAGTATGACAGGCAAGGCTTTAATGGAGCCAAAAACCGTGAACAGCAAAAGGTTGGATGGACATATAACACGAATAGTAAAAAGAATACCGCAGCCAGAAAGACTTATACTATGAGTCATTCCCGCTGCGTGAGGGATGTGAATATGACAGGAACCATCGAGGGCGGCCTCCTTATGAATGATGTACTCTATCCAGGAGACCAGGTGCCTGTATCCTTCAGTTTCTACTCCAGCGGATCTGCCTTCATATCTGGTTCCCTCAAGTTCTGCTATACGGACGGCAGCGGTGTTTACCACGAGCGCGATATACCTGTTCAGACAACGCCTTCCGGTCTCCAGTACCTGGCGACCCAGACTATAAAACTGCCCACTGTCGCAGAAATGGAACTTGGAGACCTGCCTCTAAGTTCGGCCAAACCCAAGTTCAAGATAACGCTCCGTAACGCGTATGTCTCCAAGACCTTTGAACAGCCTGTAACCCTAAATAATCCGCTTGACGGAACAATTACCATTGTTGGTGAGGAACTGTACCCGTCCGACAATTCGCTGATATCCTTCAATATCAGCAGCCAGTCCACTTCCTGTAAGTTACAATCCAGGAAACTAAGCCTTGCTTATACAGATAAGGACGGGGCATCCCGGACAGTAGAACTGTTGGCGACGAATTCGCCTACAGCCCCGGTCTCTACGGATAGTCTTACTTATAAGCGGACTAACCAGCCTATTCCACTCCCCGGCTTAAGTTCCTTGAATCTTTCTCTGGCTAATGTGGATGCCAAACACGATGCTACGCTGATTCTGGAAGTGGAAGACTCCGGCGGTTCCAAGGCAGTTGTTTCTAAGAGCATTAAACTTGCAAATCCGCTTACGGCTGATGCCATTACGCTATCTGATGCTACCGATGATTCAGTTTATCCCGGAGACCAGAACCACGTCTCACTGAGCGCACAGTCTAAGGCTAACAGCATCAACATCAATTCCGTCTCGCTGGAGATTATCCCAGAGGGCGGAGCCTCAGCATCGATCACGCTGCCGGGCGGCGCGCCTTCGGCCAAGGTCTATAGTCTCACAAATGGAGCCATTACAATTCCTAATCGTACCACTTTGGGCGTTTCCGCATCTGATATTGATTCCGGTAAATCAGCCACGTTACGAGTAACCTACACGGCGGGAGAGTATACCAAGTCATTTGACCAACCTGTGACCATCGGTAATCCTATAACCGGCACACTTGACGTGGCCGCGGGGTATGTTCTTCCTGATGATGACAATACGATTGCCTTCAACCTCGAAACCAAGGCCAACTCCAGCAACCTCTCTTCTGCAAGCTTCAGTTTGCATTATATAGATATTGACGGGGTAACGCCGTGTGAAGAGACATCGTTTGATGCCATCACTTTATCAGGAAAACAATATGAGTCCGATAATACAATCACATTCCCTGCAATAAGTTGGGACCTTTCAAAGCCCGTCACTCTTGTTGCACATATTACTGATACAGCCGGTACCGTGAAAGATGTGACATATGATGTTGATATGATCTCACATATTTCTGAGGCGATTTTCAAGATTGAGAAAGGATCCACTATTCCTATTAATGTAAGGTTAGGAATAATTGGATCTAAACACAGTCTTGCCGCCAAACTGCTTTGGAGTCAAGATAATGGCGCAAATTGGCAAACCGAGAATCTGGACGGTTCTCTTGCCCAACAAACTGTTTTGACAACAACAGATTTGACAGACTTCACACCTTTCACCGCTAACCTTTCTTCCGCGACTAATCAGTCTGTTCAATACAAACTAAAAGTTGAATGTACTGACGGCACTTCCGTCACCACTCCAATAGGTTCTATAACAGTACTGTATTATGGATTTGAACCAAACAATACAATCTTCGCTTCTTATGTAGACAACTTGCATTTCCTTAACGGAGACTTTATTGAAGCGTCAATAGACATAACTGGAAAAACCAGTGATACATATGACAAAGATGAGATGATCGGTTTTGGCATTGGCACTGATTTGCCCAGTACTTTCAATACTGGCGTTTCAAACAATGCCCAACCAGATATTACTCTGCACGCTTTCTACCGGACAAAACTGGGAGCAAAAAATCTTAGGTTCGGTGGATGGCGTAATAATGTTAATAATTATAAGAGTGTAGATGTGTCATTTACTATTCCATATTTGAATATTCGGCTGGATAAGGAAGGGTTATACTACAATGAGACTAAAGCCAGTTTGGGTAATGACCTTACATACAATTACAATAACATTATTAATGCCGATCATCTGCTTGTTGGCGCTGCACAAGGTAATCAGTCTACTATTCGTTCAAATGCCCATTACAACTACATTAACGTAGCCAGGCAGCCATATTCAGCGCCCTAATCTTTCTTGCCGTGTCGACACGCAGAACGCGTATAACGGGGTTTTGGGGATCGACACGGCAGCGATTTGAAGGAAAAAGGCCGATTTTCTTGCCGTGTGGGCAGTGAAATCGGCCTTATACGCGTTTTAAGTGTCAACACGGCCAAGGGGCAGGTCGCCAGAGGCCAAGGTACGGAACGGCCTTCTCCCCTACATCCCCATCGCGGCAAAGAACTGCTCCGTGGTGGCGTCTTTGAGAAGGACGGTTTTATCGGCCGAGAGAAGATACAGCGAGGGGACGGCGCGGACGTCGTACACCAGGTCCGTTCGGATCACGAAGTCCGGGTCATACCCGTTGATCCAGGAGGCGGGGTACTGGGGGATGTGCTCCTTCCATGCGTCGATGTCCTCGTCTATATAGATATCCACCACCTTCAGTTCCCCGGAGGCAATGGCTGCAGAAAGGTCCTGAGAGCCCTCCAGGGCAGCCTGCAACTCCTTGCAGGCGTGGCAGTCCGGGTTTCCGAAAACCAGAAGCAGAAGATCGGCCTTGATCCCGTACAGCGTGCGGGAGCGGCCGGCCGAGTCAATGAAACGGAAGTCTGCCGCGCGCGTTCCGGGCCGATTCAGGGCGCACAGCCTGGCCTCGCGGGCATAGCGCTGACGGTCCAGGGACTCGATTAGGGGGCAATCGGCCATAGCCTTTGCGAAAGGCAGGTACAGTTCCTCGCTGCGCAGAGGCGAGTTGGGGTCATAGAAGTACCGGGTGATGAGACCGGTGAGTTGCGGCAGGAGATTAGCCCCCATAAATGCCGTCTGGAATGCCTCCATACGTGTGTAGAGAGCCGTCATTGCCTTTTCGCCGTCCTCCGGAGCACCTTGCTGGATCAAGGTGGCGAAGATGCCCACCTGCTTCTCAAGGTCATCAAGCGACACTCCGTTCACGGTAACGGAATCGGAGTAATAAAGGTGGTCCGTAGCGGTATAGCGGTCCCAGAAATGCGCCCCCAGCCAAGCAATGCGCTCTGCGGGCTCGGTTATCATCATGGGCACTTCCGCAGCAGGGAATGCACGTGTCTGGCTCACCGGGGCCTGCACTTTCCTTGGCCCGCAAGCCACCGCCAGCACTGCAACACTGGCAAGAAGTAGTTCTCTCACATTCATAATATGCAAATGTACAAAAAAAGCTGGCGAATGCCAGCTTTTTTCGTAGCCCCACGAGGAATCGAACCTCTATTTAAAGTTTAGGAAACTTACAGTATAAGTTTAGAATTTCCTTTAACTCAATTAGTTGGACAAATTTTCAAAATTTGGGTAAAACAATGGGAAAACAATGCAAACATCATTCGATTTATAAGCATTGGAAATAGGAACTATATTATTACATCTTGCGAATATTATAACTTTAGTTTATATTTGCGGTAAATAATACCGCGATGGCGACAAAAATAAAGAATATCCTAGATTTAATTCCTCGAGATTCAGTGTTGTTTTCCTCCTGGTTGGCGACACAGGGAATAGACCGGAAGGAACAGTCAATGTATGTACGCAGCGGCTGGCTGGAAAGGATTGCACAGGGCGTTTACAAAATAGCAGGGAGCAGTCCAACGCTCTATGGCGCCGTTGCCTCCTACAACGCCCAATTAGGTAAGGCCTGCCATGTGGGGGCATCCTCTGCGCTGGACCTCCGGGGTTATTCACATTTCGTGTCTATGGGCAAAGCCTCCGGCTACCTTTTCACCGACAAGGAAGCTCGCTTGCCGGGTTGGTTCTGTGCGCTGGAATGGGACATGACGGTAAAGTACTTCACCACATCTATCTTTGGCGGAGATTCAGGACTGGAGGTCTATGACTATAGCGGTGCTCAACTACTCATTTCTAGTCCGGAACGAGCGTTTATGGAATGTCTGCACCTCTATCCTGAGTACTTCTCACTGCTTGACAGTTACTATGTCATGGAGATGATGACAACCCTCCGCCCGGCATTAGTCCAACAATTGCTGGAGGTGTGCTCCTCCATCAAAGTAAAACGCCTGTTCCTGTATATGGCCGAAAAAGCCGGTCACAACTGGTTCAGCGCCCTAAACCTCTCCGAGTTGGATCTGGGCAAAGGTATAAGGAACATATCCGCGACCGGACGCTATGATAATAATTACCAGATAATAATCCCCACAGAACTAGCCGACTATGAATAGAGAATACGCAGAGAAAGTTGAAATCCTCCTGAGACTCCTTCCAGTCATAATGGACGAAAAAGTATTCGCCGTCCACGGTGGGTCGGCCATCAATCTGTTTATCAAAAACTTACCCCGCTATTCTGTTGACATCGACCTTACTTACATTCCGCTGGAGGGAAGGGATGAGAGTCTGGAACACATCAATAGCCATTTGATGAATATTACCGACAAGGCAGAACGTGCCTTCCGCGGCATCCATATTGTCCCAAAAATGAGTACCAGCAAACTCTTATGCGAGTATCAGGGGAAACAGGTCAAGGTCGAAGTCAACCAGACCAAGCGCGGCATCATCGGCGGCAAAGTGCAGACCGTCCCTCTCTGTAGGAAGGCCCAAGAAGAGTTCGGCCTGTACTGCGAGGCGGATATCGTTCCAATGACCCTTCTTTATGGTGGCAAGATTGCCGCAGCCCTTTCTCGGCAACACCCTAGAGACCTCTTCGACGTCAAATATATGGAATACCCCCTGCCTGATACACGAGAGGGTCTCCTATTCTATCTCTTGGGCAGCGACCGTCCGTTACACGAGTCTTTTGCTCCCAACCTCATCGACCAGCGCGATGCCCTTGCTAACCAATTTGACGGCATGACTGACATTCTCTTCTCCTACGAAGAATTCGAACAGGCTCGCGCAAAACTAATCAAAGACGTCCGCTCACTGATGACCGAGGCCGACAAATCATTTCTTGTCAGCTTCGAGCAAGGAGAGCCCGACTGGGAAAGATTTGAGTTCAGCTACTTCAAGGACTACCCGTCCGTCCAATGGAAACTGAAGAACCTTCAGAATCTTAAGCGCCTGAATCCCGCCAAACTCTCCTCCGAAGCAGCCAAACTCCAAGCCATCTTTTCCCGGACTTGACACCAATAAGCTATCAGCCAGCCTGAAAAACGGGAGTATTTCTTCTACTTTTTTCACATTGCTGCTTTTTGGCAAGATGGGTTATTATTTTTGCAACAGGTTATAGATTAAACACTCACAGTCGTATTCCCTATATGGCATATAATTACTTCAACCGCTATATCTGGCTGATTGATGTTATCAGCCGATATGGACATATAACCAAGCGGGACATCGATGACTTATGGTCCTGCTCATCACTGAAGGATGACCAAGAGACGCATATTCCGGAACGGACCTTCCACAATCACCGGGAGGCAATCCGGAGTATATTCGGCATTGAAATCGCTTTCGATCGGGGTCTTGGGTATTATATTGAGAATCCGGAAGAACTGGAAGGCGAAGGCATCCGAAACTGGCTTCTGGAGTCCATGTCGCTGAGCAACCTCCTCCGAGAGAGTGCTGATATGCGCAGTCGCATCCTCTTTGAAAAAGTGCCGTCCTCGTCCAAATGGTTGTCGGTAATTGTTAACGCCATGCGTGATGGCAAGGCTCTGGAGATGTCTTACCAGAGCTTCAAGCGCACAGAGCCAACCACCTTCGAAACCCATCCTTACTGCCTTAAGATATTCCGCCAGCGCTGGTACATGCTAGCCAGGACCATCGGCAAGGAAGAACTCCGGATCTATTCCTTGGACCGAATTCAAGATATCAAGGTTTTGGACAAAGCGCTGGAACTCCCGGCCGGCTTCGATGCGGCGGATTTCTTTTCCGACTATTTCGGCATTATCATCGGCCACAACGTCCAGCCCAGCATCATGAAAATCAAGGCTTCGGCCGAGCAGGCCAAGTACCTGGAATCCCTGCCGTTGCATCCCAGCCAGACGGCCATTGAGGTCACCCCGGAATACACCGTCTTCCGCTACCGCCTGGTCCCCACCTTCGATCTTAAGCAGGAAATCCTCAGCCGCGGGGCTACGCTAGAAGTGCTTTCTCCGGAGTGGTTTAGGGAGGAAATTAAAGAGACTATAGAAGCTATGATTAAAAACTATTATGCAATATGAAAACTGATATTAAGAAAGCCATTAAATGCGTTAATTATCTTAAAGGCAAAAATGATATTCTCGTAGAACGAGGTGTCAAAGTTGAAGAATCAAATCCCGAAGGATGCCTATTGTTTATTGGTATTAATCCATCTTTTAAAAATGGAGACCTCATGCCTAGTTCCCCAGAGTATAAAAGCACATATCCGTGGGATATTCCGGATGAAAAGACTCATTCCTATTTTATAAAGAGTAAAAGAATTGCCAATTCTGAAGGGATTCATTTACCTTACGGCCATCACGACCTATTTCCTATTCGAGAGGCGAATCAAAAAGTCATTGAGAATATGTTCGATACTGACAGCAAAGGAACACTTATCACAAAAAACGATTATAACAGTTTTATCAAAGAGTCCCTTTCTTGGAGTCAAGAGACTATTCGCGAATGCAATCCCAAAATCATCGTAGTTATAAATGCATTTGCGTCCCGCATTGTATTTGACTATTCTCTTCTAGGGTTCATTCCGGAGAAGCGATGGAATGAAGATCTTGGCGTGGATTTTATACAGATTAATGGGAATATGGTTCCGATAATGTTCTCAGGGATGCTCTCTGGTCAGAGAGCACTTGATAATCAGTCGGAGTTTCGGCTGATGTGGCATATTCGGCACGTTCTTCGGCACCTTGAACTGTGGCCTAAACAATAAAAACAGTATATTATCGCGCTTAGTCTGCCTCTTTTTAGCAAGGTGGCAGACTATTTTTGTACT
>JAEEGL012961986.1_pt1 | contig 19841 bp, 17 predicted proteins | sample 9134231 | NCBI WGS metagenome assembly JAEEGL01 (sample SAMN16246548, study PRJNA631951) | gut metagenome | biome: gut microbiome; feature: rumen; material: fiber-attached | host: Bos | place: Iran: Karaj | collected 2018-10 | reverse complement strand
CGGAGGGCCTCTTTTTGAAGGACTTGACGGCTGCATCTCAAAGGCACTTTTCGGAATACCTGCTGTAAAAGGCGTGGAATTCGGAGCCGGGTTTTCCGCTTCTTCCATGACCGGTTCAAAGAATAATGACCCGTACTATTATGATGAGACTGGAAATGTAAGGACTAAGACCAATAATTCAGGCGGCATAACCGGCGGTATGTCCAACGGTATGCCTATAGTATTCAGGGCTGCATTCAAGCCGACACCGTCCATCTCATTACCGCAGGATTCAGTCGACCTTATCAGCAATGAAAACACCAGCCTCGAGATAAAGGGAAGGCACGATCCCTGTGTCGTCTTAAGGGCTGCTCCGATAGTAGAAGCAGTCGCAGCGCTTACGGTCGCTGATTTCGTAATAGATTAAATGAACAGTATCATCCTTATCGGCATGCCAGGTTCCGGTAAAACCACCATAGGAAAACTGATCTCATCAAAACTGGGCATGCAGTTTATAGACCTCGATCAGCTCATAGAACAAACAGCAGGTAAAACCATACCTGAGATCTTCAGTGAATCAGGGGAAGAAGGATTCAGAGCATTTGAGACCGAAGCCGCCAGGACAGCGTGTTCGTTTTCGGACTGCGTCATTTCCTGCGGGGGAGGGATAGTCACCCGAAGCATCAATAAGGAAATAATCAAGGATAACAACACCGTAATATGCATCAAAAGGGACATTCATAAGCTTTCCATGGAAGGAAGGCCTTTATCAAAGTCTTTAAACGATCTTATTAGTATGGAAGCGGAGAGAGCTCCTTTGTATGATGACTTTGCCGATCATACGGTCATCAATGACGGCACATTATACGAAGCAGCAGATCGTCTGCTGGAAATAATAAACAAAGTACATCCAGTACAAATCAAAGATAAAAAGGAGAATACAATGAAGAATCTGCCTGATGTCAAGCTTGGGATCATTGCTGTTAGCAGAGACTGTTTCCCTATAACTCTCTCTACGAGCAGAAGGGAATCTCTTGTTAACGCTTATACCGGAAAATACGGGTATATCTACAACTGTAAGACCACCGTCGAAAACGAGCGCCAGATGCTTGAAGCAGTAAGTGACGTGAAGAAGAACGGCGTCAATGCGCTGGTGGTGCTCCTTGGAAATTTCGGACCTGAAACACCCGAAACTCAGATCGCACAGTATTTTGACGGCCCCGTTATGTACGTTGCATCTGCTGAAGAAAACATAGCGGTTCTGTCTTCAGACAGAGGTGACGCTCTTTGCGGCATGCTCAACTGTTCATACAATCTGGGCTTAAGAAAGATCAAGGCTTTTATCCCTGCTTATCCCGTCGGTACATCGGAAGACCTTGCGGATCTTATCAACGAGTTCATTCCAGTTTCAAGAGCTCTTATCGGTGTCACGAATCTCAAGATAATAAGCTTCGGGCCCCGTCCTCAGGACTTCTTTGCCTGCAATGCCCCGATAAAACAGCTGTATGATCTCGGCGTTGAGGTCGAAGAGAATTCCGAACTCGATCTTTTTGAAGCTTTTGAGGCTCATGAAAACGATCCCAGGATCCCTGGTATAGTAAATGAAATGAAAGAAGAACTTGGCACCGAGACATCGATAATGCCGAGACTTGCCCAGCTTGAGCTGTCGCTTATCGACTGGGCCGAAGAGCATAAAGGCAGCAGGAAATATGTCGCATTTGCCAACAAGTGCTGGCCCGCGTTTGAAAAGTATTTCAGATGTGTTCCCTGTTACGTGAACTCAAGACTTACGGCGAAGGGTATCCCTGTCTCCTGTGAAGTGGATATTTACGGAGCCCTTTCAGAATACATCGGCCTTTGTGTTTCAAATGAACCCGTTACGCTTCTAGATATTAACAACTCAGTTCCTAAAGATCTTTATGATCAGGATATAAAAGGAAGATTCCCTTACAGGCTCACGGAACTGTTCATGGGATTCCATTGCGGGAACACACCGGTCTGCAGACTTGTAAAAGGCGAACTGAAGTATCAGCTGATCATGAAGCGCTCACTTGAGCCTGATACTGAACCCGATATCACAAGAGGAACACTTGAAGGAGATATCGCTGCTTCTGATGTGACTTTATACAGATTACAGGGAGCTGCTGACGGCAGCTTAAGGTCATATATCGCTCAGGGCGAGTTCCTTCCTGTTCAGGCTCATTCATTCGGCGGTATCGGAATAGTTGCCATCAAGGAAATGGAAAGATTCTACAGATACGTGCTTATTGAAAAGCAGTTCCCGCATCACGGCGCGTTTGTGTTCGGCAAATACGGAAAGGCTCTGTTTGATATATTCAGATTCCTAGGAGTTGAGGATATTTCGTACAACCAGCCGTCAGGAATTCTGTATAAAGCTGAAAATCCGTTCAATTAATTAAAATATACTAAGAGAGGTATTTAAAGTGTATAGCGCTAATGAAAAAAGATATGACGGAATGCTGTACCGCAGATGCGGAAACAGCGGAGTGAAGCTCTCTGCAGTAGCACTTGGATTCTGGCATAATTTCGGAGAATCCGCGTCGTTCGAAAACTGCAGGGCTCTTGTAAGGACTGCATTTGATCTCGGAATTACTTATTTCGACCTCGCAAACAACTACGGTCCCTATGACGGCCATGCTGAAGAAGCTTTCGGAAAGATACTCGATAAAGACATGCGCCCTTACAGGGATGAGATGTTTATCGCTACAAAAGCAGGTTACTATATGTGGCCCGGCCCTTACGGTGACTGGGGCTCAAAGAAATATCTTGTGTCAAGTCTCGACCAGAGCCTTAAGAGAATGAAACTGGATTATGTCGATCTTTTCTATCATCACAGACCGGATCCGGAAACTCCTCTTGAGGAGACCATGGACGCTTTAGCCCATATAGTCAGAAGCGGAAAAGCTCTCTATGTCGGAATATCAAATTATAACCCGGAACAGACTGCTAAAGCTGTTGATATCCTGGCCGGCATGGGGGTCCACTGCCTTATCCATCAGCCGAGATATAACATGTTCAACAGAACGGTGGAAGAGGGACTTTATGATGTACTTAAGGAAAAGGGAGTAGGCTCCGCTCCGTTCTGTCCTCTGGCTCAGGGACTTCTTACCAACAGATATTTCAACGGTATTCCTGAGGACTCAAGAGCAAACGGCCATTCCGTATTCCTTACAAAGGAAGCTGTCACCGAAGAAAATGTCTCAAAAGCCAAGAAGCTCAATGAGATCGCTGAAAAGAGAGGACAGACTCTTGCGGAAATGGCACTTGCATGGTGTCTCAGGACAGAAGTGACCACGAGCGTTATAATCGGTGCAAGCAAAGTCTCCCAGATAAAGGACAATGTCAAAGCAGTTGAGAACATAAGCTTCACAGAAGAAGAACTCAAGGCTATCGACGAGATACTCAAATAAGCAAAATACATTATGAAAAAAAAAGAGCAGCTAAGCTGCTCTTTTTTTGTATGATCATCAGATCTTGTTTGAGCTTCCGAGAACATACTGTATCTTATGCTTGACGACTTCCTTGACATAGGCACGTGCCGGCTTGAGATACTGTCTGGGGTCGAAGTGTGACGGCTCCTGATCGAAGTGCTCGCGGATAGCTGCTGTCATGGCAAGCCTGAGGTCAGAGTCGATGTTGATCTTGCAGACGGAGGACTTTGCAGCCTCACGGAGCTCGTCTTCAGGAATACCGATAGCATCGGGCATCTTTCCGCCGTGTGCGTTGATGATATCTACAAGATACTGAGGAACCGATGATGATCCGTGAAGGACTATCGGGAACTCGGGAAGTCTCTTGGAAACTTCGTTAAGGATATCTATACGGAGCGGAGGCGGTACGAGAACGCCGTTTTCATTACGTGTGCACTGTTCGGGCTTGAACTTGTATGCGCCGTGGCTTGTTCCGATAGCGATAGCAAGTGAGTCTACGCCGGTCCTTGAAACGAATTCTTCAACTTCCTCGGGACGAGTATAGGATGAATCTTCAGCCTTGACCTTTACTTCATCTTCAACTCCGGCCAGTCTGCCGAGCTCGCCTTCAACTACTACGCCGTGATCATGAGCATACTCAACGACTTTCTTTGTAAGAGCGATATTCTCTTCAAAGGGAAGGCTTGAACCGTCTATCATGACAGATGTGAATCCGCCCTCGATACAGGAAACACAGGTTTCAAAGCTGTCGCCGTGATCAAGGTGGAGCACTATGGGAAGATCTGTGACTTCGATAGCTGCTTCAACGAGTTTCTTCAGATAAACAGGATTTGCATAAGCTCTTGCACCCTTTGAGACCTGAAGGATAAGAGGAGAGTTTTCTTCTCTTGCAGCTTCAGTGATACCCTGGATAAGCTCCATGTTGTTTACGTTGAAAGCGCCGATGGCGTATCCGCCGTGATATGCTTTCTTAAACATTTCTGTAGATGTAACAAGTGGCATTATATTACCTCCAATTTGTTTGATATGATACCGTAATACGGTTAATCTACTGGCTTTAGTTTAACAAGTTTGATACAGATATTCAAGGATATAATCCTTCATCATTCTGCTACGATCTTCTTAAGACGGGCAAAACGCGGGACTCCGTTCTCGAATGTGATCTTGGGTTCTCCCTGAATAAGGGGAAGAGCATACTCTATATATTTATCAGTAAGCCCATTTCCTTCTTCATTGATCATTTCAAGCGGAACCTTTTTCTCAGTATTGGCTACATCGGAAAGATCGAACAGCTTCATGCCGCACTTGTAATTGCCGTTCTCATCGGTGGTCCTTTCATAACCGACCATTTTATCGGTAACACCGGATACAGCTTCGAGGACTGCAGTCTTTCCGGAATTGAAGGATTCCTGGACATCGGTCTCAGATGCTATATGGGCTGCGCATCTCTGCATCAGCGAGAATTCAACGCTCCTGAATTTAGCTTTGCCGAAGTAAGGCTTCATGAGATTTACCAGCGTGCTTGCAAGACCGCCGAGCTGTTTATGTCCGAAAGCGTCGACAGGAGCATTTTCCGCACCGTATTCCACTATGAATTTGCCGTCCTTGTCATGGATCCCTTCGGAAACAGCAACAAGGCACTTTCCTGTTGATTCATAGATCCTCTTTACATCGGATATAAACTTGTCGAAATCAAAATCCTTTTCGGGGAGATAAATAAGATCGGGGCCCTGTCCGAAATATGAAGCGATCCCCGCTGCGGCAGTAAGCCATCCGGCATGTCTTCCCATGCATTCCATAATGCAGATCATCCCGCTGTCATAGACCCTTGCATCAAGGTAAACTTCCATGCAGGTGGTAGCGATATACTTAGCTGCCGAACCGTAGCCGGGGCAGTGGTCTGTTCCGAAAAGGTCATTGTCTATGGTCTTTGGAACGCCCATGATCCTGCACTCATATCCGACTTTCTGCATATACTTGCTTATCTTGGAGCAGGTATCCATCGAGTCATTTCCTCCGTTATAGAAGAAATAACGGATATTATGCTTTTTAAAGACTTCCAGTATCCTCTTATAGTCTGTCTCATCGACATCGGAATCCTTGAGTTTGTATCTTACCGATCCGAGCGCAGAAGAAGGAGTATGGAGGAGGAGCTCAAGCTCTTTCTCGTCTTCCTGATTCATGTCATATAAAGTATCGTCAAGGATACCGCGAATACCATGCGCAGCACCGAATACCCGGGTGATATTGGGGTCGTCAAGGGCAGTGCGGATAACACCGTACGTGCTGGCATTGATAACTGATGAAGGACCTCCTGACTGTCCAACAACAGCTGCACCGACTAAAGCTTTAGCCATTTAAATAATCCTCCTTAAAGAATCACATTTGTTATTAATTCAACCTTATAGATTTTATCAGAAGACGTCAAACAATTCAATCATACTGATATATCTGCAGGGCATGAGCTGCTTTATATTTTCTTGTAAAAATAATCATACGAGTATAAAATCTAATTAAAGAAAAATAATGGAGATATTATTATGGATCTTAAACAATTACAAAACGGCAGTGACATCAGGGGAATAGGTATCGAGGGTATACCCGGACAGGAAGTCAACCTGACTGACGAAGCAGTATATTGCTTTGCTTCGGCATTCACCGATATCCTTTCCGAAGAGAAGGATAAAAGGCCTGAAGATCTGAGAGTGATAATCGGAAGAGATTCAAGGTTATCCGGCGAGAGGATAAGGAATGCATTTGCAAGAGGCCTTAATTCAAAGGGAGTATCGGTCTTTGATACCGGTCTTGCTTCAACGCCCGCTATGTTCATGAGCACCGTGACCGATGGCTATAGATTTGACGGCGCTGTTATGATAACCGCAAGCCATCTTCCTTTCAACAGGAATGGCCTTAAATTCTTTACCGACAAAGGCGGATTCGACAGCTCCGACATTAAGCGGCTTATAGCTGCAGCGGAGAAGAATACCGACTTTAGCTGTGCTGATACCTCTGCTGAATCGATCGATTTCATGGACGTGTATTCATTGATCCTGAAAGACAAGATCGTAAGCAAAACAGGAATGCAAAGACCCTTTGAGGGAATGAAGATCATCGTCGATGCAGGTAACGGGGCAGGCGGATTCTTTGCATCCAAGGTCCTCGAGCCCCTTGGTGCGGATACTGCCGGAAGCCAGTTCCTTGAACCGGACGGACATTTCCCGAACCATATCCCTAATCCGGAAGATGCTGCAGCAGCAAAATCGATCTCTGACGCCGTTATAAATACCGGCGCTGACTTCGGTATCATTTTCGACACTGATGTAGACAGAGCGGCTGCTGTTGACAGACACGGCAGGGTACTCAACAAGAACAGACTGATCGCGCTCATCTCCGCGATACTTCTTGAAGAACATCCGGGAACTACCATTGTTACAGATTCCGTAACTTCAAACGGTCTTGCGGACTTTATAGCCGCAAAGGGCGGGATACATCACAGATTCAAGAGGGGATATAAGAACGTAATCAACGAATCCATAAGACTGAACAAGGAAGGTATCGATTCACAGCTCGCAATGGAGACATCAGGCCACGGCGCTCTTAAAGAGAATTATTTCCTTGATGACGGAGCATATCTTATGGTCAAGCTCCTTATCAAGCTGGCATCGGAGAAAGATCATCTTTTCGATCTTATCTCAACACTTCATGAACCCGCAGAAGAAAAAGAGATAAGGATGAATATCCTTACCGAGGATTTCAAGACCTATGGACAGAAAGTCATCGACGAGCTTTCAGCTTATGTTGAAGAGACTGAAGGGCTTACAGCTGCTCCCAATAACTTCGAGGGCTTGAGAGTAAACGCTGATAAGGATCACGGAAACGGATGGTTCCTTTTAAGGATGTCCCTGCATGATCCGCTGCTTCCCCTTAATATCGAAAGCGATGAAAAGGGCGGAGTAGATATCATGAAGAAACTTATCAGGCGCTTCCTTGACAGATTCGACAAGCTTGACCTGTCAAAGTTTGACTGATACCGGTTCCCATCAGCTATCTAACAAAAAAGAGAAGAGCATGAGATGACCCCCTATAGTTAGATTCTTGGTCTAACTTTCGGGGGCCAGTTCACAGCGATCTTCTCTTTTTTATTGCTTTATCTCAGTGATCGATGTTTCTACAGTCATACCCTGATTGCGAAGGATAACTAAACGCCCTCCGGGGGTGCTGCCTGAAGATTTGTGGATATCAGATCCCGTATGTCTGCAGTATGCAAGCAGCACGCCTCCGGTAAATCCGGAAAAATCATTTCTGTGGTCATGTGCGAAAAAGATTCCTTTCGCCCCGTTTCTTCTGGCGGCTTCATACAGCATCACATCACTGTTATATACGACGGACGGTATTTTCCCGGCCGTGCCTACATATTCGTTGTTCAGATATAACTGCACCATTTCAGGAACAGGGTAATGGCAAAAGATCAGATTCGATGATGCGCCTGAATCCATTAATGATTCTTCATACCATTCGACAAGGCGATCATTTATACCTCCGTGCACTATGCGCAGTGTCTCTCTGTTTAATGAGAACGAGCCTGTATCGATAAGAACGACTGCAAAAGAAGGAGTGCCGCTGTGGTCAAATATCCTTATAAGCGTATTTGAACGCGACGGAAACTCGGAACAGAACGTGTTTTTACAGTTACTGTACCTCACGAGCCTTTTAATCAGTCTTCTTCTTGACAGGCCGATGAACGAGTCGTGATTTCCGAACGTGACAGACCACTGTACTTTCAGGTCTTCCATGACCATTGCTATGCGGTCAAGAATGATGAAATTAAGCGGGGAAAGAAAAATGTCACCGGTAATCACTACAAGATCGGGTTTGTTGTCTTTGACGAGCTCCCTTATGGTGTCAGTATCCTTTCTGAACTTTTTGCCGAAGGGAAACATCAGATGTATATCAGAGAGCTGGAGTATCCTGAATTCACCGTTTCTTCTGAAATCCATATGATTGTCCTTCGGAAACGGGTCAGGTGTCAGATCCAGTCTGAAAACCACTATGTATAATATCAGTAAAATCAAAAAAATATAAAAAACGATCACAGGCACATCTCCCTTAAATCTGTTTTATGATATCAGACAGGGATATATAAAACAAGATTTCCATAGAGGTTTGACTTGTCAATAAAAGGAGTAATGTACTTAAAAAATATTGAAAACCCAATCTGATGAAACTATAATAAAAATACATAGATTATTTACAATTGAGTTTCGTGCGATTTAAGGACAGATGTCCTTTAATAATTTGGAGGTATCAAATGTCTATTTTAAAGGAATTCAAAGAATTTGCCATCAAAGGCAATGTTATCGACCTGGCAGTCGGTGTCATTATAGGCGGAGCGTTCAGCGCTATCGTTTCCGCCCTTGTTGACAACGTATTCATGCCTGTGATTGGAGCTATCACCGGTGGAGTGAATATCTCCGATCTTTCATGGACGATAGGCAAAGGTGAAAACCCCGCTGTTATCCAGTACGGAGCTTTTCTTAATGCGATTGTCAATTTCATTCTGATTGCTCTGGTTCTCTTCCTCTTTGTCAAAGCCATGAATAAATTGTCCCGTAAGAAAGAAGAGGATCCTGCACCCGCACCCAGGATATGCCCGTTCTGCAAATCCGAGATACCTGATGACGCCGTGAAGTGTCCTCACTGCACATCCGATCTCCCCGTGGAAGAAGTCGAAGAAGCAGCGGCAGAATAACCCGTCGCACGCTTCCCATAATGATCTGATCTGAAGAGCTCTGATATGTTTTAAACATTATCAGGGCTCTTTTTCCTCATTTGACTCTTAACAGCCGTTATGATATTATCCCTTCTAAAAGAAGAGGTGATTATTATCGGAAGCACAGCGACCGGATATATCCTGGGATTCGGGTATGTATTCGGCATCATATTAGTTATCGGGCTTTTATACAAGCTTTTCAATATCGGCCATGAACTGGCCAGGAAGGTCATCCATATCCTTCTGTTCTATACATGGGTGATACTTTACAGATACTTTTCAGGAAACATACAGATACTTGTTATTCCGGTAGCATTCATCATTGTCAATCTGCTTTCATATAAATTCAAGCTGTTCAAAGCTATCGAAAGAGAAGAGGACAATCATTTAGGGACCGTGTATTTTGCGATTGCGATAACGATTCTGATGGCTGCAACGCTCATATTCAAAAATACGATGCCTATGAGCGGGATCGCCGTCTTCTGCCTTACTTTCGGAGACGGATTCGCATCTGTATTCGGTACATATCTGAAGCCTAAAAAATACATAAGAAAAAACAAGACCGTCTGGGGAACGGCGGCTTGTTTTGTTTTTTCGTTCCTTGGGATCCTGCTTTGCAGATTATTTGTTCCGTTCGAGATCAATATCGTTAAGTATCTGATCATCGCTGCTGTATCAGCAGCTTCAGAACTTGTCGGCGCGGGGCTTGACAATTTCAGCATCACTTTCAGCGTATACATAGTCTCAAGCCTGATACTGAGTCAGTAAGAGGTATAAATGTCCGGGAATGAATTGTTGATATCGCTTATAATATCATTAATAATATCCGCCGCAGTTCTGCTGACCCGCAGTCTGACATCAGGCGGCACTTTTCTGGCATTCCTGCTGATGAATGGCATTTCATACTGCATCGGTTTAAAATACTCTCTGTATCTTATCTTTTCCTTCTTTCTTATAGCTGTCGCCGACAAGATAGCTGACAGGATCTCAGGAAAGAAAAAGGAGAACAAAAAGCCAAGAAATATAAAACAGGTCGCATGCAACGGGCTTATAGCTGGTACCATGGCAGTTATAGCCCGTCTTACGGACAAACATGTTTTTATCGTGGCATTCATGTCAGTGATAAGTGAATCGCTCTGCGACAGTCTTGCTTCGGATATAGGAGTGCTCTCTAAAAGGGATCCCGTCGATATACTGACTTTCAAAACCGTTGACAGAGGTCTTTCCGGAGGCGTATCTGTTTTAGGCACATTATCCGCAGCGGCAGGCGGGATCATAACTTCAGTGTTCTGTGTACTGATAAAAGGTTCAGCGCTTATAGGAAGCCTTGTGATACTATTATCATCATTTCTCGGTGTGCTATTTGACAGTGTGTTGGGATCTTCACTTCAGCCGAAATACAGATGCTGTATCTGCGGTAAAATGACCGACAGCCCCGTACACTGCGGGGAAGGTTCGGAATACATCAGAGGATATGGCTTCTTCAGCAATAATATTGTCAATTTAACCTCAAACATATTTACAAGCATGATTTCGATTGTATTATATATGTTGTTGATCTAATTCTCAGACACAGGAGCGTAGTGAAAACAAAATGAAAAAAGAAAACAAAATGATTGCCCGTAAAAAGAAGAACAGGGAAGTAAAAAAGGAACGTGCAAAAGAGACCTTTAAGCTTGTCATGCTGATCGGGATACCTGTAATTGCCGTTCTGCTCCTTATCCTTTCCACGATCATTGATTTCAAGGCTGTATTCAACGGTACATACAACACTCCGAAATTCTTCAGCAAGTATCTGAACGAAGACGGGTTTATAAAAGATTACGATATCAGCGACTATGTCGATGTCAAAGACTATAAGGCCTATGTTATCGACAAGGCGACTGTCGAGCCGACCGAGGACGATATCGATTCAAAGATTTCAAATAATCTGAAAGAATACGGTTATCAGAGCACCGATACTTCTATCGCAATAGAGAACGGCATGTCTGTCAATATAGACTATGTCGGCACTCTTAACGGAGTCGAGTTTGACGGAGGCAGCACCCAGGGAAACGGTACTGATCTCGTGATAGGCTCAGGAAGCTATGTAGGGGATTTTGAAGAACAGCTGATAGGACACAAAGTAGGGGACAGGTTCACGATAACGGTCCAGTTCCCTGACTATTATCCGAATAACACTGATCTTGAGAACCAGTTTGTAGACTTTGACGTTACGATAAACAGCATTCTTGAGATCCCTGTACTTACGGATGAGCTTGTCGTCCGATATTTCGGAGATACGGCATCCACCGTCGAAGAATACAGGGAGAAGATCAAGGCCGAGCTTTCAGCCACAGCAAAGAAGAATATTATCACAAGTGATATAGACTCTAACAAAGTTACTTCATACCCTGACGGCTACCTTGAACATATAGTCAAGATCACTGACTTCGTTATGGAAAGCCAGTATGAATACATCAAATCGATGAATATTTCATTAGGGAATCTGAAAAACAAGTATGACTATTATGGCATGACTAAAGATGAATATAATAAATTCATTAAAGAGAAAGCGACCCTTGATGCAGATCATTATATGATAGTGGAAGCCATCTGGAAGCAATTCGATGACATCAAGATCACTGAGGACGACATAGTTTCGTTCTGGAAAGATCAGGGTGCGGCAGAAGATTATGACGAACTGCTGAAGACATACGGAAAAGGGTATGCGACAAGGATGGCGCTCAGCGACGTGCTTATAGAATATCTTGCAGAACACGTACAGGTACAGTGATGATGATCAAAAAGCACTTTGCTTATAAATAGCAAAGTGCTTTTTTGTTTTAACTATATGTAAGGCATCAGATAAACTTTATATTTGTTGGTGTACCGACCGTTATATATCTGCCGGTATATATTGGCATGCCTGTCGATCTGTCCATCCTGTGCAGATAGACCCTGTTTTCAAACATGCTGGCAGTAAGCATGAACTCCTCGTTTTGGGAAAAGCCTATATCTCTGCAGTAGCCTACGGTACCGGTGAGCTCACCTTTAAGCTCCATTTTTTCTCCGTCCCCGGTAACATCAATCACGGCCAGCGTATTTGGACCTCTGTTCGAAACATAGAGATGTCTTCCGTCAGAGCTCATGATTATCGCAGCTGTTTCGTTCTTTACCGTGCCCCTGTAGGTATCACATTCACAAAGAACTTTTACATCGCCTTTTTCATTTATACGAAGAGAGTAGGCTTTGCTTGCAGATTCGGAATTGACATAAATGATATCGCTGAATATCGGACTGCATTCGATATGCCTTATCTCCTCGCCGGCAGGGAACTGAAATTCTGATACTATCCTCAGTTTTCCACCGCTGTATGAGAAAATGAGAAGCCTGTCTCCTGCGTAATCCGTCGCTGCCAGAAGTCCTGTGTCTTTAAGGAAAACAGCACAGTGTGATCTTGGTCTAATCTGTCCGAACAGTTCATGGAATATCGGTCCGGTAGTATTCAGCTCATATTTATCGCAAACTTCCTTTACATTGTGATCCTCATCAAGTAAATACAGCTCAACAAGGCCGTTGAAATAAAGGCCGCCAGCAAGATACTTTCCGTCGGGGGATAATGATATGAAACCGGGGCCGTTATTTCCCGGCTTGATATCTCCTGTGAGAACGGGTGAATAAGGATCGGTTATATCATAAGATGATACGCCGCCCGGGCCGTCACTGTTTTCGTTAGCGGTGTAAAGCCTGCCAGTCTCTCTGCTTAGACACAGCTGTGCCGGTCTGTGCTCGTGCGGGACAGTATTCACTATATCCATTTCAAGCGTTTCGCTGTCAAATGTGCATACTGTAAGCTTGTCTTCAAAGCTTCCTACATAAAAGATCTCTTTTGACATATTATCTCCTTATCAGGCGGTAAAAGCCTGGCCTGATATGAAACCGTAGGCGATTATTATCGCAAAAGCGATGATAAGGATCACCAGCATGATCTTTTTGAAATAGGTCATATTCCAGCCTGTATTCTTCTGGAAAATATTGCTCAGTACCAGGATCAGAAGAAAGACTGCTAGATAAAGATAACTTAAGATGCCTCTTTCCTTATTAAGTGATAAAAGTACGGTGCCAATAAGTATCAGCCCGCATATCACCGCGGATACCGTCTGGATCTTTTTCCTTTCTTCCTGAGTCTTCTCCCTGCATTTTTCAAAAAAGCTCAAAATCTTTTCCTTCATATCCGACCTCTTTAAACTTAGTTTGATCTATTTGATTATCTCACATTATACGGGATTATTCCAATAGCCAATAAGAGAAAGATAAAACGGTGATACGTGCGTTTAAACTTAAACACAGATTTTGAGATAAAACTATTGGATTTTACATTATTCTTTGATATTATTATTGTTAGCAGATTTTTGAACAGAATGATTTCATTCGATATTTATCGGGAGGATACACATGAAATTATATGATGCAACACACATCAAGAACGTTGCTGTAGTAGGACATGGCGGAGAAGGTAAGACCACACTCACCGAATCCATCCTTTTTTCTGTAGGCGCTATAGACAGAAAAGGTCGTGTTGAAGACGGCAATACAACTACAGACTATGACCCTGAAGAGATCAGACGCGGCATCTCAATATCGACCGCTCTTGCACCCTTTGAGTGGAATGGTATCAAGATCAATCTTATAGATGTTCCCGGATACTTTGATTTCGTCGGTGAACAGGTACAGGGATTTGAGCTTGCGGACAGCGCGCTCATACTCGTAAGCGGTTTTTCAGGTGTTTCAGTCGGAGCCGAAAAAGCATATAAATCCTGCAAGAAGAAATCTCTTCCTATGATGATAGCTGTGAGCCAGCTCGATAAGGAACATGCCGATTTCGAAAAAACTCTTGCGCAGATGAAAGAAAGATTCGGAACAGCGGTAACGCTTCTTCAGTATCCTATCCTAAAGAACAACAGCTTTGTTGGATATATCGATATCCTTGACAATAAAGCATTCGAATTCGATGCAAAGGGCAATACTAAGGAGATAGATGTTCCTTCCGACCTTGCCGCAGAGATCGAGTCTATAAGAGAACAGGTCATCGAGAATGCCGCATCCAACGATGAAGAGCTCATGGAAAAATTCTTCGAAGGCGAAGATCTATCAAAGGAAGATATTCTCGGCGGTCTTTCTATAGGAATCGAATCCGGAGACGTCGTTCCCGTAGTTTGCATCTCCGCACTTATGGGCCTTGGTATAAAAGAGCTCGTTGAGGCCATTTCGCTTTACATGCCTACCGCAGACAAGGCACATGTTCCTCATGCAGTAGTAGACGGTACTGACGATGATGCAGACATCAAGATAGATGAAAACGGGCCTTTTGCAGCTCAGGTCATCAAAACGATCGCCGACCCGTTCGTTGGAAAGATCTCGATCTTCAAAGTGTATTCCGGAAAACTTACGGCCGATACCCAGATGTTCAATACCAATTCACAGAAAGCTGAGAAATTCGGCAACATCAGCACGATGATGGGCAAAAAGCTCATACAGCTTGACAGTATCGGTGCCGGAGATATCGGAGCACTTGCAAAGCTTGCTAATACGACGACCGGCGACACGCTCTGCGTAGCTTCCAACAAAGTAGTCTTTGACCCGATCGAGTATGGTGATCCCTGCATCTCCCTGGCAGTCGGTGCGAAGAAGCAGGGCGAAGAAGAGAAGGTATTCTCCGGACTCCATCGTCTCGAGGAAGAAGATCCCACCTTCAAGCTCATCACTGAGAAAGAAACAGGCGAACAGCTTGCAAGCGGAATGGGTGAGATGCACCTCGAAGTCATCATGCAGAAACTCAAGAATAAATTCGGAGTCGAAGCAGTCCTTTCCGATCCTAAGGTTCCTTACAGAGAGACCATCAGGAAGACCGCAAGTGCTGAAGGAAGGCACAAGAAGCAGTCCGGCGGTGCAGGACAGTTCGGTGTCGTAAACATTGAGTTTTCACCTATCACTGACGGCTCCTCAGACTTTGAATTCATCAACGCCATAGTCGGCGGTGTTGTGCCGAAGGAATTCATCCCTGCTGTTGAAAAAGGTCTTCGCGACTGTATCCAGCACGGTGTCCTCGCAGGATATCCCATGGTCGGTATCAGAGCTAAGCTGTTCGACGGAAAATACCATCCCGTTGACTCAAAAGAAGTTGCTTTCAGATCTGCCGCAAGGCTTTCATACAAAGCCGCATGCGTAAAGGCTGACCCTGTTATGCTCGAGCCTATCTGCAAAGCCGAAGTTCTTATTCCCGATGATTTCATGGGCGATATAATCGGTGACCTGAACAGGCGCAGAGGCAGGATACTCGGTATGAATCCTGTAGAAGACGGCCAGGAAGTCGTCGCTGAAGTTCCGATGTCCGAGATGACCAAATACGCAACGGATCTCCGTTCAATGACGCAGGCAAGGGGATCATTCAAGCTCACATTCGAAAGATATGAGGAAATGCCCGCTAACCTCGCTCAGAAGGTAATAGCTGCTTCCAAATATGAGGATGAGGAAGAATAATCACAATCATTATATGATACAAAAAAGAACGGAATTCATTCCGTTCTTTTTTTCTTTCAATTTTATTGAGAATATACTATTCATCTTTTCCGTTTTTGATAAATCTGGAAAGAGGCTTATATACGATAAACACGATAAATGAATTGACCAGAGCCTTTATGGCATTGAAAGCGGCTATAGTGGGCAATATGGGAAGGATGACCTGTGAAGGAGTGCCGTATACAAACACCTGAATAATGTAATTGACTGGCAGCATCACGAGGACCATGCCGAGGCTTCCTAAAAGCAGACCGATGATCGCGTTCTTTCTCGTCTTGTTCTTTTTATAAATCGATCCGGAAACAAGGACCAGTGTGCCTGTTGCTATAACATGCATAAGGAAACCAATTATGCCATCAGTGCTTAAAAACAGCATCTGAAGGAGCGAGAGTATTGCGGTTATTATAATTCCCGAAAGTGGTCCGTAAAGGAACGAACCTATGATGATCGGTATATCTCCGGCATCATAGACCAGATAAGGAGCAGCCGGGAAAATAGGGAAGTGTATCAGGAGTATGAAAACAAAACCCAGCGCGGTCAGCATTGCAAGTGTAACGATTTTCCTTAGATTCATAAAAAAATACCTCCAATCATAATAATTCGAAGGTATCTATCTTCTATCATCCAGACTTTACTGTCGGCCATGGGATTTAACCATGTCAGCTTCTAAAAAGCTTGCGGGCTTTCACCGCCGGTGAGGAATCGCACCTACCCTCGAAGAATCTAACAGAATAATAATGACTTGCTTCCGGTTTGTCAACAACAAATCATGATGTTATAATCTATTTGTGTTTTGAAAAGAACATCTTCCGAGGTAGATATAATGAGAAGAATTATTTCTTTGATCCTTGTTTTCATAACAGTACTTTCATTCATGGCCTGCAAGGCTAAAGAAGACGGTGACATAGACATAAAGGGCGAACCCGCAAATGACCAGAGCGGTTCTCTTATCATAAACGAGGTGCTGAGCAGCAATAAATACTGGCTTGAGCTTGAGGAGGGATTCTTCCCCGATTTTATTGAATTAAAGAACAATTCATCTTCTTCCGTAAGTTTATCCCAGTACAGCATTACAGATAATCAGGCTGAACCTTCAAAATACGTTTTTCCCGAAAGGATGCTTGAACCCGGCGGCCTCTTCGTCGTATACTGCGGCGGATCTGAAAATACAGGGAACGGAAGGGATGATATAGCATCATTTAAGATCTCGAGCATCGGTGAAGATATCTATCTGTACAGAAACGGAGTCCAGGAGACAGTCTTTTCAGTTCCCGAACTTCCCGAAGACATCTCTTACGGTATAAATGACAGAAACGAGTATGTGTATTTTGCTTTGCCTTCCCCGGGTGATGTGAATACCGATATCTATTCGGACCAGCCCTCATTCAACGGCAGAGTCGTTGACGCCGACGTGATGATAAACGAATACATGTGTAAAAACCTGTACGGTCTGATCGATGAAGACGGTGACAGATCAAGCTGGGTCGAGATAAAGAATTACGGGCAGGATCCTCTCGATATATCGGGATTCGGCCTTTCCGATAACTATGATAACGCTAAAAAATGGCAGTTCCCCGAAAACACGGTCCTTGGAGCAGGTAAGATAATACTCGTATATCTTTCCGGGAAGAATAAAACAGGTGTTAACGGTGAACTCCACGCTTCGTTCCGTTTGGGAAGCGATGACGATACGCTCGTTATCTCGAACAAACAGGGCAAGGCGATCGATGTGATCGATGTAGTGATAACCGACTACGGAAACGTCTCTGTCGGAAGAGACATGAATGATATTGAGAAATGGCTGTATTATGCAAGCCCCACACCCGGTAGAGAGAATGATACAAAAGGTTTCAGCAGGATCGATGTATCTGAAGAGATTTATCTTCCTGATGTAAACTCAGAGAACTGAAAATGATCTGCAGTCTTTGCCCAAGGCAATGCCGTGTTGACAGAGCAGTCACGGCAGGCTATTGCGGGATGCCTGAAGAATTATATGTAGCAAGAGCTGCACTGCACTTCTGGGAGGAACCGTGTATAAGCGGTTCCAGGGGTTCAGGTGCAGTTTTTTTTGCCGGCTGCAATCTGAAGTGTGTTTACTGCCAGAATTACGAGATCAGTGCATTAAGATACGGGAAAGCGATAACAGAAGACCGTCTGTCTGATATTTTCATGAGACTGCAGGATGAAGGTGCCCATAATATAAATCTTGTTACTCCGACTCATTACCTGCATAAGATAATACCTGCTCTTAAGAAAGCAAAACTTAAGATACCCGTTGTATACAACACCGGCGGATACGAGAGCATCGGCAGTCTTCAGCGTCTTGAAGGGCTTATAGATATCTATCTTCCTGATTTCAAATACTTCTCGTCAGAGATCGCTGGAGCTTTTTCTGATGCACCCGATTATCCCGATGTCGTAAAAGCCGCAATAAACGAGATGGTACGCCAGACCGGAAAACCGGTATTTGATGAAGAGGGTATGCTTAAAAGAGGTACTGTGGTAAGGCATCTGATACTTCCCGGACATTACAGGGACAGTATCGAAATAATGAAATGGCTTGCCGGGAATCATAGAGAAGATATCCTTATAAGCGTGATGAGGCAGTTCACGCCCAATAAAAGGACTGACATAAAAGAACTGAACCGTATACTTACGACATATGAATATGAGGCAGTACTAAATGTCCTTATCGAACTCGGTATGGAAAATGTATATATCCAGGAGAAGGGGAGCGAAGGCAAGGATTTCATCCCTGCTTTTGATCTTACGGGTGTTGATTAAAAAGATATCAGATGTCTCCGTTTCTCTGCATGGAGAGAAGGATATCGATCATAAGGCCATAGCTCTTGATCCCTGCAGACTGTTTATTCGATTTGAGATAATTGTCGTTTATCCTGTCTGAGGCCTTGCTTACCTCGGTATCATACCTATCCCAGTAATCGCTGTGCTGTCTGAAATCGTTATAGATCAGATTGTCTATCTTATTTAATGCTTTTAAATAGTATTCCGCAGATGTTTTTCTCAGCTGTGAAAGGCAGTGGTTGAGTGCCATGACAGTACCAGAATACATGAAATCCGGATCTCCGCAGTCATAGGTCACATAAAAAGCTATGAATTCAGCTTCATCTTCTTTACAGAAACCCTGAAGATGCGCATATTCATGACAGCAGGTAGCAGCAAAGTAAAGATCTGGAATATCAATATTCACATTGCTCTCAAATGTAAACGGTGAATATATTCCCTGAGAATCTATAGATGAAAGCAGTCCAGGTACCAGATTATGCTTGATCCTTCTTTCAGGTATCTGTTTCATGAAGGGAAGAGCATTTTCACTATATATGGACGGAGCTTTCTCAATTACAGCCTCTTTTCCCCCGTTTACAGTAAAATACCCGCTGCTGTCTCTTAAGACCTGATGGCTCAGCTGATTAGCTTTTACGATAAGCTTGTCGGTAAGCATATCAAGTTCTTCGACAGTATATTTTTCAGTATCGTATCCCAGCGATGACGAGACCGGCATCCTGTTGAATCCGAGGCTCCAGAAAAGGACAAAAAACGAATACAGCATTGCGGCAGCAATAAGAAAGGTCCTTACAGCTCCGAACGCTTTTTTTCTTTTCTCACTGACTTTATTTGAGAAAACAACAGCAAGGAAGTATACTAAAAGAGCGATAAAAAAAGCAGCTGTCAGATAAACGAAGAATTCTCCAAGAGAATATCCGGTAAACTGGTTCAGATATGACAGTGCTGAAGCTATGAAAGGATAGAAACCTCTTGAATAGTATTCTTCAGTTAAGGCAGGAAAAAACGACAGTATATTATAGATTACTAAAGAGGAAAGCGGGATAAGCACCCATAATGATCTCTTAACAGCATTCTTCATGTCCGTGATCTCCTTTTTTAGAATTCTATTATGTCTTTTACCATTAAGTCAATTTATTAACTGTTAATTATCGGTTAATCATAACGTTTAAAAAGGCAGGTATTATGGAAGTCGGCATCTCAACGGCATGTTTTTTCGGAAAAGCGCTTCTGGAAGATTCTCTTCCCATGATCAGAAAGACCGGAGCGGATCT
>JAEEGL017022316.1_pt1 | contig 19842 bp, 16 predicted proteins | sample 9134231 | NCBI WGS metagenome assembly JAEEGL01 (sample SAMN16246548, study PRJNA631951) | gut metagenome | biome: gut microbiome; feature: rumen; material: fiber-attached | host: Bos | place: Iran: Karaj | collected 2018-10 | reverse complement strand
CTTGACGAAGGTATTGACAATTATTTTCAGAATCTCAGAAAGAAAAAATGAAAAGAGTAACCAGTCATATCGAGAAACTACCATACCTGGCTCCCGAGCTTGATATCTACGAGTATGCCGTGGAGCGTGGCTTTGCCGAGTCGCCCGAAGCGACGACGATGGGCGAGACTTTCAGCGAGATCAACGACGGGTCGGAAATGGACCCCAACGACGGCCTCGGTCACGCCGGCGAAAACTATCACGGCGAGTGGTATTGATATTAACTTTAACCTTAACTTTAACCTTGACTTTAACCTTAACTTTAACGTTAACTGATGAAAAGTTTAAAGATATTTAGCATAGCCTTGCTTGCAGCAGCAACCCTGCTGACCGCGGGATGCAAGAAGAAGGAGATTTTGGAATTTGGCGGCCAGATGGACCAGTTCTCGGCCACTGACGAGGACGGCCAGAAGACCTATCTGGGTCACGCCGAACAATGGATTTATTGGGAGACTGGTGACAAGATCAAGGTCTTCGACGGCAGTAACGCCGTGCCGTGCGAGCTGGTCAGCGGTGCCCGCACCCTCGATGCCTACTTCAGAAGCGAGAGTACTCTCAACGTAGATGCAGATGCTTTCTGGGCCATCTATCCCTCTACGTCGTATGGTACATCTTATACCGACTTGATATTCCCTGCCACGCAGACCTATCGTGAAAACGAGTCGGCCACCCATCCCGACTCGTCGTTCGGACGCGGCGCCCTGCCGATGGTGGCATACGATGCCTCAGTTATGGCCAACCACGGTACAATCTACTTCCACGTAGTGGCCGGTATTATGCGCCTGCAGTTATACAGCAGCCAAGTCAAGACTATTTCGCAGATAACCTTCAAAGAGGTTGGCTCGGAGCACGGTGCTTCGAACAAGCAGATTTCGGGACACTTCCTCGTTCACGACATCACCCAGAATGCCCCCTACCTGACTGGCACTGGTGTTACCGACGAATCGCGCACCATCGTTATCGACAATATCAACAAGCAAGTAGGTCCCAACTCCCTGCTGACCTTCTATCTGCCCCTGCCGGCAGTGACCAACGCAAGCGCGGTGACAACCTATATTCTGCGAATGACTGTCAAAAATACTGACAACCAATACTTCACACGCGATTTCAAAGTCGACATCCATCGCCGCAACATAACGATGATGCGTGCTCTCAATATCAAGAATTGGGCGAACTCTGAAAACGGTTCATCGTCGAATGATAGCGATATACGTCTGGTGGGTAGCGGCACCAAGGACCGTCCCTTCCAGATCTATAGCGGCAAGGAGCTTGAGCTGCTTCGCAACGCGTATAACGGTGGCGGAACCATCAACGGACAGACCATCAGAGGCTATTCAGAGTCGAAAGAGGAGCCTACTTACGTGAAGATTGTACGCAGCGACATCGTGCTGCTTGATAATGATGCCTACTATGCTCTTTCTTCAGAAGAAAGAAATAATCCCAGTTCCCGCTACGCACTTTGGAACGAGGGCATACAAAACTTCAGAGGTTATATGTATTTCGCCTCGTCGACAGCCACCAATGGCGGCATCACCAACCAGAGTAGCAAGCCGCTCTTTGAGTCGATAGCCACCGACGGCTTCGTCTATCGTGTATATGTCAAGGGCACCTGCACTCCGTCACAGTTGTCGGAAGGCGGCAGCTTCTCGCCGATGTGCGGCGTCAACAACGGTACGATGAAAGAATGCCACAACAAGTGCGTCGTCACTACCGATGTCTCCGGTGCCAGGATTGCAGGACTGTGCGTCACCAACGCAGGCTCCATCATCGGTGGTGCCAACGAGGCACGCCTCACCTCGACCTATGGCAATGTGGCAGGCATCTGCTATGACAACAACGGCACGATACAAGGTAACTTCACCCTTTCGTCTGCTGTGCCCCAAGGCTTGAATATTGCAGGTATCACCTACAATAACAACGCTACTGTCAAGGACTGCCAGGTGTCGTCGAACACGGCAATCAATTCTACCGGCAACTGGGGCGTTATCGCCTTCAACAACACTACGAATGGTGTCCTCGACAACTGCACCTCGACGGGTGCCATCGTCTATACCATCGACGGCAGCGTGGGAGGTATATGCAATGTCAACAACGGCACAGTGAAGAACTGCACCAACGGCGTTGAAATCCGTGCCTCGCAGGGCAATGTCGGCGGTATTGTCGCCACGATGGACAATTCCGCTGCCGAAGTCTACAACTGCTGTACTCGTGCACCGTTCCTTTATGGCGCTCTCGACGCTGTGCGTGTCGCCGACAACATCGGCGGCATTGTCGGCTATTTGGGCGCAGGCAAGGTCTACAACTGCTATAATGCCAGTTTCGTGTCGGGTGCTACCAATTCGGGCGGTATGATTGGCTATATGGCCAACAATGCTGCTGCCGACGTCCAGAACGGCTGGAGCGCCCAGGGCCAGGAATTTGTGGGTCTATACGAAAATGCAGGCGAAATTCACGTAGGTCAATTCTGCTTCTCGTCAAATGCATCAACCCCTTATTGCAACCGTATTGCCTCTTCTTCAAGCACCGAATACAGCCCCTACGTAATTATTACGATGCTACCCGACCAGCCATCCAGTTTTGTTGGACAGCATTGCGGTGTCGCCCTCAACGCTTGGGTTACAGCACATCAGGATGAGGGTGGAAGACATTACTACGAATGGACAACCCCTGCCGGCGCACGTCCTGTTTTCAACACCGGTATGCCGGGAGGCGGCAAGAAAGGCCGTGGCAGACGATAACCATCAATCCCCTTGCCGATGGCTGTAACCGAAAAACAACTCATAGAAGATCTTAAGACGGGCCAATACAAGCCCGTCTATCTTCTTACTGGAGAGGAGAACTACTACATCGACCTCGTATCCGACTATTTCGAGGAGAATGTTATCGCAGCCGATTTCCGCGACTTCGACCAGACGGTTGTCTATGGTCGCGAAACGGATATGAAAACAGTCATAAGCCTCGCCAAACGCTACCCGATGATGTCGCCCGTGCAGCTGGTGCTGGTCAAGGAGGCACAGGATATCGCGAAGGAATGGGAACTGCTGGCCGACTATCTCGACCATCCGCAGCCACAGACGGTGCTGGTGTTCTGCTATCGCCACAAGAAGATGGACAAACGCACCAAGGTGTACAAAGCCATAAGCACCAAGGGCGTAGTGTATGAGAAGGAGCGTCTGCGCGACTATGAGGTGCCCGACTGGATTGCCCGCGTGGTGTCGCAACAAGGCTACCAGATAACCCAGAAGGGGGCAGTACTTATTGCCGAGTCGCTGGGCAACGACCTTGGCAAGATAGCCAACGAGCTGTCGAAGGTGTACATCTCCGTTCCCAAAGGGGCTGTCATCAACGAGGACATAATAGAAAGCAATATAGGTATCAGCAAGGACTACAACGTCTTTGAGCTGCAAAACGCAATAGGACGCCGCGATGTGGCGCAATGTATGCGCATCGTCAACCATTTCGCCGCCAACCCCAAGGAGAACCCCATCCAGATGCTGCTGCCGCTGCTGTACGGATACTTCATAAAGGTGATGCTTTTCCATCAGGAACCCGACAAGCGCAAGGCTATGGCGGTGATGAAGGTCAACCAGTTTTTTATGAAAGACTATGAGACGGCGGCGCGCAACTACACGCTTGGCAAGCTGGCTAGCTGCATAGGATACCTGTACGAGACAGACCTGCGCTGCAAGGGCGTCCGCAACAGCGGAAGTGTCAGCGACGGTGAGTTGCTGAAAGAACTGGTGTTTAAAATAATACATTGAAGAAATGCCTTGTTTTAAATACGTATCGCCTGTATCCGAAACACACACACCCGCTTCGGTTTTTGTTTACCGCTTCGCTATCGGAACGGCCACTGGCAGTTCCTTCTCCAATCTCCGAGAGGGGATTGCGCGGCAGCGGCACATTGTCAGTGTACAGTGTAGCCATCCCCTCTCGGAGAGGGGTGGCCGAAGGCCGGGGTGTGTCGCACTATAAAACGACCTAAATTTAATACAATGAAACGCTTCACAATCTTCATACTATTCCTGATTATATCCATTGTAACCTTCGCGCAGAACACTATCAAGGGTGTGCTGCTCGACGACGAGAAGGGCGAGTCAATACCTTTTGCACAGGTCTTTCTGGAAGGTACCAACCACTGGTCGTCGACCGACATCAACGGCTATTTCGTCATCAACAAGATACCCGACGGAAGCTATACCATCAAAGTCAAATATATAGGCTATGAGGAATACAGCGAGTCCGTCACGCTAAAGAGGCAGACAATTACCCGCAACATACACTTGAAACCTGCCAGTATGCGACTGAAAGATGTAGTGATCACAGCCGACAAGACACGCGAACGCAAAATGCAGACGCAGGTGTCGGTAGAGAAAATCACTGCCTCACAGATACAGCAGATGCCTTCTATTGGCGGCCAGGCCGACCTGGCACAATATCTGCAGGTGCTGCCCGGCGTCAATTCGACAGGTGACCAGGGTGGTCAGCTCTACATACGCGGCGGCTCGATGATTCAGAACCTCACGTTGCTCGACGGTATGGTGGTATACAACCCGTTCCACAGCATCGGCCTTTATTCCATTTTCGAGACCGACGTGATACTCAATGCCGACGTCTTTACGGGCGGTTTCGGAGCCGAATACGGCGGACGCCTCTCGTCGGTGATTGACATCACCACCCGCGACGGCAACAAGCGCCACCACACGGGCAAGGTGGGTCTCAACACCTTTGGTGCCAACTTGGTATTGGAAGGACCGCTGAAGAAAGAGAAAAACAACTCGACATCGACAATCACCTATCTGCTTACTGCCAAGAATTCGTACCTTTCGCGTTCGTCGGAAATCATATATCCTTACATTGACGGCGGACTTCCATTTGATTTTCTCGACCTTTATGGCAAGATGTCGATCAATTCGGGTCTCGGCAGCAAGGTCAATTTCTTCGGTTTCCATTTCGACGACCGTGTGAACGGATACCAGTCACTGGCCGATTTCCATTGGAAGAACTACGGTGCCGGAGCCAGCTTCGCTTTGATGACAGGCTCGTCGTCAGTTGTCGACGGCACGGTGGCATATTCGTCGTATAACATCAGCCTTGACGACGGCAGCGGCACTCCCAAGTACAGCGGCATTGGAGGCTTCAATATGTCGCTGGGCATAAGTAATTTCTTTGGCATCAACAGGTTGAAATACGGTATCAGCATTGAAGGCTATTCCACCGACTACCGATATACCAACGCCTATGGCGTCAACCGTGCACAGGATGAGAATACGAGCTCATTCTCGGCCTATGCTACCTACAATGCCCACCTCGGCAAGTGGCTGCTCGACCCCGGCGTGCGCTTTGTGTATTACGCCTCGATGGCGGAACCCAGCTTCGAACCACGCTTTGCAGCCAAATACAACGTCAGCGACAAGATACGTTTCAAACTTGCCACCGGACTTTACAGCCAGACATTGCTCGATGCCCGCTCGGACCACGACATCGTCAACCTTTTCACGGGCTTCCTCACGGGGTCGGGACAACTCAACATTCCGGCGTACTACAACGACGAACCTGTGGAAACCTGTGTGCAGAAAGCGCAGCATTTTGTCGCCGGAGTTGAATATGACGCTATCGAGCACTTGACAATTAACGCCGAGTTCTACTACAAAAATTTCAGTCGTCTGCTGGGTATGAACCACAACCAGATATACGACCGCACAGACCCGGCATACAACGTCGGCGGTGTTTATGAAAAGCCGCAGTACTATATGACCGATTTCATAATAGAAAAAGGCCACGCTACGGGTGTCGACGTAAGTGCCTGCTACGACTTGGAACGACTCTACCTGTGGTTTACCTACTCGCTGGGATTTGTAAAACGTACCGACGAAGTGCAGACCTACAGTCCCCACTATGACCGCCGCCACACCGTCAACCTGTTGGCGACCTATGCCCTCGGCGAGGAGCGCCAATGGGAACTCAGCGGCCGTTGGAGTTTCGGCAGCGGTTTTCCGTACACGCAGACTGCCGGAATCTATGAGAATCTCCATTTCGGTGGCGGCATCGTGACCGACTATGTCCGCGAGAATGGACAAATCGGTGTCTATTACGACGAATTGTACGCCGGCAGACTGCCTTCCTACCACCGCCTGGATTTGGCAGTAAAACGCAAATTTTCCATCGGAAAGAGAGGCATTCTTGAACTCTCGTTCAGCGTCACCAACGCTTATAACCGCAACAACATATTCTATTTCGACCGCATTTCATTCAATCGTGTCAATCAGTTGCCAATACTTGCCTGTCTGGGTGCGAATTTCACATTCTAAGAGGGAGTAAGTCTCTCCGTGCTGGACATTTTTTATGGTGTGTCGCACTGTGTAGCTCTCAAACCGAGGGGCTCAGAGCCGTCAACAAGCAACAACACAGTTGTGTTTGATGGTTGAACCGACGGAACCAATTTTTTTTGCTGGAGGGCAATAAAGTTTTGATGCTGTCGTTACTTGATGTATGAACGATTTTTTCCTTGCTCTGTCGAAGGTAATGACGCGCGTCATCGAGACTGTAAACGGGTGGGTGTGGAGTACACCTCTTGTGGTACTGTGTCTTGGTGCCGGACTCTATTTCTCGCTTCGTACACGCTTCGTGCAGGTGCGTCGATTGGGCGAGATGTTCCGTCTGCTTTTCACCACCGACAAGAAGCAAAAAACCGGCATAACTTCGTTCCAGGCGTTTGCAATGGCTTTGAGCGGCCGTGTCGGCACCGGCAACATTGTCGGTGTGGCTACGGCTATTGGCTTTGGCGGTCCCGGTGCGATAGTGTGGATGTGGATCATAGCCTTTTTCGGTGCAGGCAGTGCCTTTGTCGAGGCTACGCTGGCACAGATATTCAAGGAGAACCACAACGGCCAGTTCCGAGGTGGTCCGGCCTATTATATCGAGAAGGGTCTTCACAGTCCTTTTTTCGGCAGCCTGTTCGCCGTTCTTGCCGCTGTGGCTTGTGGCATCTTCCTGCCGCCAGTGCAGTGCAACGGCATAGCACTTTCAATGGAACGCACACTGGGTCTTGATGCTTGGATAATAGGCGTTTTTGTGGCCGTGCTCATCGGTCTGGTCATCATTGGTGGTGTGAAGCGCATTGCCAATGTGGCGCAGATTGTGGCTCCATTTATGGCGTTGCTTTATATTGTGCTATCCATCGTCGTTCTTGCTGTACACTATGAGGTTGTTCCCGGTGTCTTTATGGAGATGCTGCGTGGTGCCGTGGGTACCAGTCAGCTTGGTGGAGCTATATTGGGCAGCACTATAGCCTGGGGTGTAAAACGTGGCATCTACTCTAACGAGGCAGGTCAGGGCACGGGCCCCATCGTGGCGGCTGCGGCGAAGGTGAGCCATCCAGTAAAGCAGGGTCTGGTGCAGGCTTTTTCGGTCTACATAGACACATTGCTGGTTTGTACTGCCACTGCGATGATGATTATGGCCTGCGGTACCTACAATGTTATCGAAAGTGTACAGGTGGTTCCGGGCAGCGGCGCCGTGGTGACCTATCTGCAACAGAACCCCGGGGCACCACTTGGAGAGCCGGGAGTGTTCTACACGTCGGGTGCACTGGCGACGGTGACGGGAGCCCGCCTGGGTGACATCGTCATCAGCTTCGCGCTGTTTTTCTTTGCCTTCACAACAATTATGGCATATTATTATTACGCCGAGACGAATCTTGTATATCTTTTCTCGCGTATCCGTCGCCGTCGTGTTGAAGCTATGCGCACAATGGTTGATGCCGAGCGCGATACCAATGGACCTGACAGTGGCGACGAGGGCCGTAGGTGGATGGAAAACGAGGAGCAGTTGCTGAAGTCGATGGAAGAAGAATACCGCCGTGCCGACGAGCGTTTCGGCGACGACCGTGGCGAGAAGGTGGTAGTTTGGACGCTGCGCACGCTGACGATCATTGCCGTATTCATTGGCTCGACGGTTGGCAGCGGTATTGTGTGGACGCTTGGCGACATAGGTGTCGGCGCTATGGCGTGGATAAACATTGTGGCCATTTTGCTGCTGTCGCCCAAGGCATTGCGCTGCCTGCGAGACTATGAGCGCCAGAAAAAGCTTGGTGTGGAACCCATTTTCGATCCCAAGTCGCTGAATATTGCGGGCGCAGAGTTCTGGGAAGAGTATAAAGAAAGTTAAACTGTTGAATCTTACTAATTTTAGACTACTGAATGAAGAAAATAACAATAAGTGTATTGATACTTTTACTGCCGCTGGTGGCTATGAGTCAGAACAACGGCAACAACAATAAGAACAATCAGAAAAAAGTTGTCAACGTCAACAAACTGGATGTAATTTATCAAGATCAGGACATTGAATATCAAGGTGTGGTCATAGACCAGCCTGGTGAACAGAAACGCAACAACATTCCTTCTACGCTGATGCAACCCGATGCCGAGCCCGACGAAGAACTTGAAACTTCGTCGCAACTATACCGTCCTGAACAGATGGGTGACGGTGTGGAGAGTGAGTTCGACATACTCTATGCCACGATGGACAGTTCGGTGATTCACTATGCAAGCAATTCGGAGCTTCCAAACGGGGTGACAATACACTTGACAGAGAAAGAAAAAGGACGTAAGTTCTGTTTCCCGACACCTGAACACGCGCGTATGTCGTCGCATTTCGGTGCCCGTCGCCGTCGTTGGCACTATGGCGTGGATTTGGCAATGCCCACTGGCGAACCCATCTATGCCGCTTTTGACGGCATTGTACGCATTTCGCGATGGAACAAAAGCTATGGCAATCTTGTCGTTATACGCCACTTCAACGGTTTGGAGACCTACTACGCCCACCTGTCGCAGCGCGATGTCGAAGCAGGCGATACGGTCCGTGCCGGCGAGGTCATAGCACTGTGTGGCAACACGGGACGCAGCTATGGCAGCCATCTGCATTTCGAGATAAGGTATATGGGCAAAGCTATGAACCCAGAATATGTGGTTGACTGCCAAGAACACAAATTGCTATGCGACGAGCTGGTTCTTACGCCTGCCTATTTTAGCAAGAAAGGCAGCAGCCACTCTTCGCCCAATGCAGCAGACCTGCGCCGCATAAACCAGCAGGCAGGCTCGGCAGTCAATAACAACTCCACGGTGGCAGAGAGTCAGCAGCGCGACCCATCGAAGCCAAAACCAAAACCATCGTCGGCCAGTCAGGCAAAATACTACAAAGTGCGAAGTGGTGACACCCTTAGCAAGATTGCCGCCCGCAACGGTACGACGGTCAAGAAACTGTGCAAGCTGAACGGTATCAAGGAAACCACAATACTGCAGGTGGGCAAGCGCTTGCGTGTAAGATAGCAATCAGAGGAAACGGATTTCAAGAGATGAGAATAGACGTTTTGACACTTTTCCCAAATATGATGTCGATGTTCTTCGAGGAGAGCATCCTCAGCCGTGCACAGAAGAAAGGTCTGGCAGAGATCCATCTGCACAATTTGCACGACTATTCGCTGACGCGTTATGGCAGCGTGGATGACTATCCCTACGGAGGTAGCGCCGGAATGGTGATGGCTGTCGAACCTTTGGCAAATTGTATTGAGAAGTTGCAGTCAGAGCGGCACTATGATGAAGTCATTTATACCGCCCCGGACGGTGATATGTTTGGTCAGCCGATGGCCAATGCGTTGAGCCTGAAAGAGAATATTATCATTCTTTGTGGTCACTACAAAGGAGTTGACGAACGTCTTCGCGAGCATTTCATCACCAAGGAGATAAGCATAGGAGACTATGTGTTGACAGGCGGAGAACTGGCTGCTGCGGTGATTTGTGACGCCGTCATACGCCTTTTGCCAGGAGTGATAGGCGATGAACAGTCGGCGCTCGAGGATTCGTTCCAAGATGGTCTGTTGGCACCGCCGGAGTATACACGACCTGTCGAGTTCCGCGGATGGAAGGTTCCTGACGTGTTGCTCAGTGGTAACCACGCCAAAATAGAGCAGTGGCGCTACGAACAAGCCCTTGAACGCACTCGCCAAAGAAGACCGGATTTGCTGAAAGACAAAAAAGAATAACGCATTAGATTTGATTCAGTAATAACATTATAACGATAAATAAAACCCCAATAATATGACAGAATTTGAGAAATTTGCCACTCGTCATTGTGGCATCAGTAGCACCACCTATGCCAAATATACTTCGGCAATAAACAAGAACCCGATGGCAGGCGGCATCGTCACCGATTCGCTGACTCCCTACATCATCGAGGAACGCCAGCTGAATATGACCCAGATGGATGTCTTCTCACGTCTGATGATGGACCGAATCATCTTCCTCGGTACCGCCATTGACGACTATACGAGCAATGTTATCCAAGCTCAGTTGCTCTTCCTTGAGAGTGTCGACAGCCAGAAGGATATCCAGATCTATCTCAATTCGCCAGGAGGCAGCGTTTATGCCGGTCTTGGCATCTACGACACGATGCAGTATATACAGCCTAAGATTGCAACTATATGCACAGGTCTTGCCGCATCTATGGCGTCGGTATTGCTGTGTGCTGGCGAGAAGGGTATGCGTTGTGCCCTGCCGCACAGTCGTGTGATGATTCATCAGCCGATGGGCGGTGCTGAAGGCCAGGCAACGGATATGGAAATCACCGTTCGTGAGATTCAGAAACTTAAGAAAGAACTATACGAGATTATAGCCAAACATAGTGGCCAGTCTTTCGAACAGGTCGAGAAAGACAGCGACCGTGACCACTGGTTCACCGCAGAAGAGGCCAGAGCCTATGGAATGATTGACGAAGTACTCGTCAAGAAAGCTGAATAACGTTCTTGTGTAATAGCTTTAAATAATGATAGTTAATTTCATAAACCGCAGCCATCATCCGCTGCCAAAATACGAAACGGTTTTGTCGGCAGGAATGGATCTTCGTGCCTTCCTGCCTGACGGACCTGTGACGCTGAAACCTATGGAAAGAGGTCTGGTCAAGACCGGTCTCTTTATGGAGTTGCCGGCAGGCTACGAGGCTCAGGTGCGTCCACGCAGCGGCCTGGCGCTGAAGAAGGGCATCACAGTCCTCAACAGTCCGGGCACCATCGATGCCGACTATCGCGGCGAGATATGCGTTATTCTTATCAATCTCTCGAACGAGGATTTCGTCATCAACGACGGTGAGCGTATAGCCCAAATGGTCATTGCACGTCACGAACAAGCTGATATAATAGAAGTTTCGGAAATCTCCGAAACCGAACGTGGTGCAGGAGGATTCGGACATACAGGGAAATGACCGTAGGGACGTACCCTGTGTACGTCCTTAACCCCAATCCCGTGTACGCACCTAAACCCTCCCCCTAAAAAAGATGCAAAACAATCCCCCAAATAGGAAGAATATCAGATGGCGCCAATTCGACTATACCTCGAAGTGCAATTATTTTGTTACAATTGATGTACAAGAGAAGAGAAATCTGTTAGGAACTATAGTAAATGGGGAGATGCATAAAAAACGAGGCTGGTGAAATGGTGGATGAAGCGATACGACAGCTGCCTCAAAGGTTTGCAGGTACAGAAGTAATAAAGTACATTGTTATGCAAAACCACGTGCATTTGTTGATATACAACGGTGGCGGACATTATTTGGCGGATATGATGCGATGGCTAAAGAGTGTCACGACCAACAGTTATATCAAAGGGGTGAAGGAAAAAGGATGGGCATCTTTTTACAACAAGTTGTGGCAACGCGGTTATTATGACAGTGTGGTTCGCGACCAATGGGAATTTGATAACGTTATGCGATATATAGAAGAGAACCCTGTTCGATGGGAAAATGAATGTAATGCGTCCTCGTTTAAAAATGAAGGGCGTATACGGAGGTACGCCCATACGGTGTTGGTTTTGTTATTGCTTTTCTTTACGTCCTGTCAGGCACAGACTGTTCGAGATGTGGATGTAACTGAGGGCGTACACGGGGGTACGCCCCTACGGGTTGGTGCCGACGTGCTGTGGCAGCGTGAATGTCCCTACGCTGCAAGGTATGCATTGTCTGGGGAACGCCGCATTGCCGTCGTCGCCAACCAGTCGTCGCTGGTAGGCGACCTACACCTTGTAGATTCGATGCTTGCCTACGGTTTCAAGGTGACAAAGATTTTCTGTCCCGAGCACGGATTCCGCGGCAAAGCCGAAGCCGGTGCACGTGTAGGAGACGAGAACGACGCAAAGACCGGCCTTCCGATAGTCTCGCTCTACGGCAAGAACAAGAAGCCCACGCCCGAGCAGATGAAAGACATCGACGCTGTCATCTTCGACCTGCAGGATGTGGGATGCCGTTTCTATACATATATCTCCACGCTACACTATGTTATGGAGGCCTGTGCCGAAAGGGGTATACCCTGCATAGTGCTCGACCGTCCCAACCCCAACTGCCACTATGTAGACGGACCGGTGCTGGACAAGAAATACCAGTCGTTCATCGGAATGCATCCGGTGCCGATTGTATATGGCCTTACCATCGGAGAGTATGCAAAGATGATTAACGGCGAGCGGTGGCTGAAAGACAGTATGCAGTGTGACCTCATCGTTGTTCCAATGCTGAACTACCGTCGCGACAGCAGCTATGCGCTGCCCGTTGCACCGTCGCCCAACCTGCAGACGCCGCAGTCCATATTGCTCTATCCGTCATTGTGCCTGTTCGAGGGTACCAATATCAGCGTAGGACGCGGAACGGAGAAGCCCTTTGAGTTAATTGGTGCGCCTCAGTATAGAACAACCTATATGGAATCGGAGAATGGTGAGGAACCAGGGAAACATACCTTTTTTACGCCAACTCCCATCAAAGGTGTGAGCGAGAATCCACCTTTTAAAGGACAGTCCTGCAGGGGGCTTGACCTCAGCAAGGTGCAAGTTCCCGCCAAGTTCGACCTCACCTACCTGCTGTGGATGTACAACCACACGCCCAAGGACTCTTTCTTTAAGAATACCAACAGTTTTGAAAAACTGGCTGGCAATGATCTGTTACGCAAGCAGATAAAGGCTGGGAAGAGTGAGGAAGAGATCAGGGCAAGCTGGGAACCGGCGTTATCAAAGTACAAGGAAATTCGTAAGAAATACCTTCTTTATCCCGACGTAGATTGAAAACTGCGCGTTTTATAATATGTCTTCTCCTGTTTCCGCTGACGATGTGGTATGCTGTAGGTGTGGCTATACGTAACCTGCTTTTCGACTGGGGCGTCAAACGTTCCGTAAGTCCAAGTGTTCCTACTGTTGGCATCGGCAACCTGCGTATGGGCGGCACAGGCAAGACACCGCATACAGAGTATCTGATTCGCCTGTTAGCGGGTCGCCGTGTGGCTCTTCTCAGCCGCGGGTATGGACGTGAGACCAAGGGTTTCGTATTGGCTGACGAACACAGCACAGACACCCAGATAGGCGACGAGCCACTGATGATGGCGCGCAAGTTTCCGCATCTGACTGTTGCGGTGTGCGAGGATAGGGTAGAGGGTATTGAAAGACTGTCGCAGCTTGCACCAAACCCCGATGTTGTCCTGCTCGACGATGTCTATCAGCACCGAAGCATCAAACCTAGCTTAAATATACTTCTGACAGAATATGGGGATCCATATTTCAATGACCATATTCTTCCATTTGGCAACCTGCGCGAATCCCGCCGTGGACGAAATCGTTCCGATGCTGTCATTGTTACAAAATGTCCTCATTCATTGGATGATGATGAACAGCGGCAAATACGTAGTAAACTGAAAATTAACAGTAAGCAGAAGCTCTTTTTCTCGCATATCGTATATGGGGCGCCCATTTCGTTGTATGGAGATGCGCCTTATGCAGAATGTGACGAAGTCGTTCTTGTGACAGGCATTGCAAATCCTGCTCCCTTGGTGATTTATATGGAGAAAAAGTTCAAGGTGCACCACATTCGTTTTGCGGATCATCATAGTTTCACATCTGCAGACTATCGTAGAATCAAAGATGTTTTCAATACTGTTGAAAGCCTGCACAAGTGTGTAATAACTACCGAGAAAGATGCAGCAAGACTGTTAAACGACGGGGCACGCGAACTATTGGGTTCGTTGCCGTTATTCTACATCCCCATTGAAATTGAGATTCAGAACAAATCTGATTTCGAAAAAGTCATCATTGACGTTGCAGGTCAGGGTTGATTATCCCCAGAAGGCACCTTTCAGGGCGAAGGCGAGGAGAAACAGCACGGCAAAAAGCGTGTAGCGGCGTGCACGGATTTCTTTCTTCTGGCGACCAAGCATTAAGCCAAGCAGCCCAAATATTGTCATTATAACCACCAATGGTATTGTGGCACGCCATATGTTCTCACACAGCAACATTCGGAACCCCAGCGCGATTCCTACAATCAGGGTGTTGATGCCCACGGCAACGCCGAGCAGCAGAGCTGTCGAGAAACGGCTTATGTCGTAAGGTTGCACCTGGCGACTTTTCTTGCCGCTACGGAACAGAAGGCGCACAGCGACGAGTATCATCAGTCCCAGATATACAAGGTTGTCGGTCTCGCTCATCAGGCTGTTGGTCGAGCTTGTGTTTGGGTCGATGCTGTCGGGCGTGAAACGAAGCATATTGCCAAGCCAAAGACCGATGGCAAGCAATAACGCATTTATGACGGCGATGCAAACAATTTCGCCAAGACCTTTGGTAAGTTTCACGGGTGTTTTCAATGCGCATCCGTGCATTACAATCAAAACCTCAAATGAGAGGGCGATAGAGAGTATGATGAATTCAATTATTGACATTTTCGGTTGAAATATTGTTGGTTATAAAAATAAAATCCTGTACTGAAAGTTGCTCGGCGCGTTTTGCCAACATTTCTTCTGGAATAGCGTCAAGGCTCTGGTTCAGCGGCTTCAAGGCGTTGCGCAGCGTCTTGCGGCGTTGGTTGAAGCCCGTCTTCACCACCTGTACAAACAGTCGCTCGTCACAGCCGAGCTGTTGTACATCGTTGCGTGTCAAGCGGATTACGGCCGATTTGACTTTCGGCGGTGGATTGAATACGTGCTCGTGGACGGTGAACAGATATTCAATATTGTAGAACGCCGACAGTAGCACACTCAGAATGCCGTAGGTCTTGCTGCCAGGGCCTGCGGCTACGCGCTCGGCCACCTCTTTTTGGAACATTCCCACCACTTCAGGTATACGATTGCGCTGTTCAAATACGCGGAACAAAATCTGCGACGAGATGTTGTATGGAAAATTGCCGATAATTGAGAATTGGTTGTCGTCGAAGATCTGTCCAAGATCCAGACGCAGGAAGTCGCCTTCGATGACATCGAGGTTGGGGTAGTGGCGATGCAGGTATTCCACGGATTCACTGTCCAACTCAATGGCTTTGAACTGGAACCGCTTGTCGTCGACTAGATACTTGGTCAATACACCCATCCCAGGCCCGATTTCAAGCAAACACTGTGTGCAGCCGGTCACGCTGCGTGCTATACGTTCCGCTATGCTCTCGTCGGTCAGGAAGTGCTGTCCCAAAAATTTCTTTGCTCTTACTTGTTCCACGGGTCTCTTTCTTTTCACTTTTAACGCGCCTTTTTCAAATATATTGTTCCCAAGTCATTCTGTTGTACAATAAAAACGCATTTGTTCAGTTAATTGTGAAACGATTATGCTTATGAGAAAAACAGTATTGTATTATATAAAACTGCCTTTTAGGGACTTGCGGTCTTTGGAGATTTCGGAATACATTGTTCTTGCCCTTGCCGCAATTTTGCTTCCCTTTGACTGGCAGCTGTCGTTGTGGATATTGCCGTTGTTGCTGGTCAATACTTTGGCACGTATTGTGTCGGAACGTCGCATAGGAAATCCAAGCCTGTCAAAAACATCTCGTTGGGCGTTGTGGCTTATGGTGGCTTATTTCCTCTATCAGTTTGTTTCTATGCTGTATACCAGCAACAAAGAAGAAGGATGGGATATGCTTGTGCGACGCTTGCCCATATTGGCATACACATTATGCGCGCTGGCAGTAAACACCGCTTATTTGAACAGAAACCGTCTGCGGACGCTGATGTATGCTTTCACAGCCTCGCTTGTGGTCAAATTCTTTGTCCGTTTTGTAATAATGCTGACGGTCAACCATAAGTTTTTTATATGCAGTCTTTTCGATCCGGTGCATCATACTTATATGGCTATGTACCTGATGCTTGCATTGGGATTTCTGTATTCCGAATGGTTCTATCATCGCAAAGAGATGTCGAAAGGAATGCTTTGGGTGTTGTTCGTCGTGGCTTTGATCCTTGTGTACTATCTTTTTCTTGTCAATTCTCGTACAGGAACTGCCGGACTAATAGCTCTTGTACTTGCCGTAGTGGCACATTGGACATTCAGACTGAAACAATGGAAACAGGGCATTTGCCTTTTCATTGTGGCGTTGGTCGTGGGAACGGGAATTCATTTTGCCTTGCCTGAATGTGGCAGACGTCTCACACAGACTTTCAGTGAAATGAGGGAAGGTGACACCAGCGATGCCCGTTATCTCATTTTCGAAAGCTCGATGAAGGCTATTGGCGAGAATGGCGCTTTCGGAGTTGGGATAGGCGACAAAAGCGAGGTACTGGCTGAAAAATATGAAGAGACTGGCAATGAACACGCTGTGGATGCGCAATACAACTCGCATAACATCTATCTTGACGCTATGTTGACGACTGGAATACCCGGCTTGGTTCTGCTTCTTGCTGTTTTGGTTGTACCGGCGTTTATGGCCTGGCGACGACGCGACTTTATTGTAATGTCGCTGTTGTTCACTTTTGCGTTCAGCGGCTTGTTCGAGGCTCTGCTGAACCGTCAGATGGGCATAGTCTTCCTCGGTCTGTTTTGGATGGTAATGATGTCTTGTGGCGAGGAAGAGGTGTTGTCTGTGGAAAATCCGACGAATAAAGGGCGACAGTCTTAGTTTTCTTTTTTCATCGTGTTGTAGCGCTGTCGGGCGCGGTCGGCATAGAGGCTGGCGGGGTAGTCGAGGATGAGCTTCTCGTAGCACTCGCGGGCGCGTGTTTTGTTGCCCAGCTGCTGCTCGTTCAGTTCGGCGAGCATAAACAGTGCATCGTCGGCAAGAATATCCTCAGCATAGTGGTCTACAATGCGTTGCAGAAGCGAATCGGCTTCGGCGTAACGGGCCTGTTTCATCCTTATGCGAGCTTTCTGCATCAGCACTTCGTCGAAAAGCGAGTGCGACAGGTTGCGGACTGTGATGTCGTTGTATAGGTTCCACGCCGAGTCGAGTTTTCCGCGGTAGAGCATCAGGTCGGCGGCGGCATAATATCCCAATGTCTCGTAGGTGCTGTCTTCTTCCATATTGTCGCTTATGAGCAGCGAGAGTTGCATAGCGTCGTTTGCAATAAGCTTTGATGTCGAGGCTCGCAGCACGTCAAGTTGCGTCTTCGCCCACTGGAAATCATTGTTGTAATAGCTCAATTTGGCGTTTTTGAACTTGGCCATTGCGCCGACAACGTCGTTGCGGTTTGCTTTTTCTACCTGGCTGTAAAGGAGCGATGCGTCCCATATTTCACCCGAAAAAAGAAGCAAATCGCCGAGTTCCAGCTTTACTTCGCTTGCGGTGTTGTTCGGCAGTCGAGGCATATCTATGATGTCGTACAACAGGTCGGCGGCCTTTTGCAGACGGCTGTTGTCGTTGCTGCGTCCTGCATCGCCGTAGGCCAGCAGGTGCGAATAGTCGCGCATCAGCTGTATGGTTTTTGGGGTTTTGCCAAGTTCGTTGAGCGCATTCTCATATTCTGCCTCTAGTTCTGCCTGCTCTTTTGGAGCGATGGCGTGGCTTTTGTTTATGCTGGCATATTTGGCGGCAAGGTAACCCACACGGCTGTCGAAATAAAGTGGATGCTCCTTGCCTTTGGCAATGAGATGCTTGTAGGCTTGAAGGGCTATGCCGTAAGATTCGTTGTTGGCGGCAATCATTGCCACACGGTACACATATTGCGAGCCCTGGTCGGGAAAACGGGCATCGACCGCTTTAGCCTGCGTCAGTGCGAAATCAAAGTCTTTCTGCTGCAGCGAAAACCATATCATCATATCCAGATAGCTCTTGTCGTCGGGATGCTGGCGGATGCGTGAAATCAGTGTTTTGCGGAGCCCGTTGGCTAGGTCGGGCGAAGAGGTTTCGTTCAGTGCGCGTTGCAAAGCTATCTGTATAGAACCTATGTTGCCTGGCGACTTGTCCAAGAGATTGAAATATTCGGCTGTCATCTTGTCGTATTCGCCCGACTTGCAGTAGAGCGATGCCAACTCCATAACGTAGATGAGCTCGTTGTCCATCAGTTCACGCGATTTCTGGTAGGTGCGGATGGCATAGTCACTGCGGCCGCAGTTCTCGAATGCCGTGGCCAGATCGGTGGTCTGTTTTGAGTCGTGGCCCAGTTTGTCAATGGCGGAGGCAAACTGTTTCTCGGCTTTCTTTTTCTCGCCGCGTTTCTGGTGCAGCAGTCCCAGGTCGACATACAGTGTCAAATCGCGTGGCTGCCGTCTCATACGCTTCTCCACCAGTTTCTCGGCTTCTTTGTACTGCTCTGTTTCGCAGTAGCAGGCATAGAGCATCTGGTAGTAATAGTTGTTCTGTGTACGGTCATATAGTGGCTCGTAGAGCTCAATGGCTTTGTCGTACTCGTGGTTCTGGTAATAGTAAGAAGCCATCTGTTCATTGCCTTGTTGTGCGGCGGCGGTGCCGCCGCACAACAGCAATAAGCAGAAAGCCAAACAAGTTAGTGTATATTGGCGGAGCATCTATTATTTGAGGTAGTATTCAACCGTGGTGACGACACGGATTTTCTTGATTTGCGGCGTGTTCTCGTCGAGATCGTTGATTTCGAAATATCCCTGAGAGGCGGTACGCATCTTGCCTATTTTACTGTGGCTGTTCTTGGCAAACTCCTCGGCGCTTTCGCGGGCTTTGTCAAGACTTTCGGCAATCATCGATGGTTTTATGTCGTTGAGACCGTCGTACTTGTAGTAAGCGCTGGTGCTCGAGATGATGTCAATCTTCAGCAGGTCGGCATCGATGCTGTTCTGCAGTTTGCGGACAGCATCCAGATTCGAGCTGAATACATTTATGGTCTGGTTGGCAGTGTAGCGGAACTTGATGTTGTCGCTGACGTAGTAATCTGTGAAACGGTCGTTATACGTGGCTGTGGTGTACTTGATTTCCTCGTCTTTGATGCCGGCTTTCTTGATGAGTTCGATGATAGCCTTGTCGTTGCGCTCTACTGTGGCTCGCAGGTCGGCAAACGAGTTGTCCTGAGCCGTATAGCTGACGCGCAGCACCACATTGTCGGCCGGGACTTCGCGCTCACATAGACCCTTGACAGTCACGGTGTCGTCAAAAGACTTGAGTGTGCGTACGGTCCACACAAGCATAAGACCTAACACAAAGGCTGCCAGCACTATGCTGGTGCCCAGAATGTAGTTTTTCTTGAACGGGATTTGACTTCCTTTCATTTCTTTGAATTTTTATGGTTTATACTTAAGTTTGAATCTTTTTCCATATTAACGCGAGGTATAGTAAATTATTGTTGCCCCCGCTAAAAATATTGCCGGAAATGCAGCAAATTCGTCCAATGATTTTGTTTCCAATTAATTATAAGTATTTAGACAAAAAACTAACGAAAAATGCCCTAAAAATCGCTTTATTAACCTGTTGATAAATAGCTTTGTACAAGACTTTCCCTGGCATATGTACAGTATTTGTACAGTATATGTACAGTATTTGTACGCTTCTAAAGCGCACAAATACTGTACATATACTGTACAAATACTGTACATATGCCAGGGAAAGTTTGTCGAAAAATCAGAG
>JAEEGL016078798.1_pt1 | contig 19842 bp, 17 predicted proteins | sample 9134231 | NCBI WGS metagenome assembly JAEEGL01 (sample SAMN16246548, study PRJNA631951) | gut metagenome | biome: gut microbiome; feature: rumen; material: fiber-attached | host: Bos | place: Iran: Karaj | collected 2018-10 | reverse complement strand
TAAACTAAAGAAGTTTGTCTTTGGTGATGGTTTGGTAGGGAAGGATGTAGCTCTCAAAGAATACGCATTCAATAACACTGCAGTAGAAACTATTGGTAATCACAATTCCGATTTTGATCTCACCGCCGCTAACTTCAATGCAGTAGAACCACATGTATTCTCCAATATGCCAGAACTAGTATCAGTATCAATTCCAAGCACCTTCAGTATTGACGCTTCACTAGCAAACGAAGAACTTCACACAAATGGTTCAACTATCCCATCCTATACCTTTGCAGACGATCCAGAACTAGCTACAGTTGAAGTAAGCTACCAACTAAGTACCATCCAAGAAGATGCCTTTGCAAATGACAACAAAATCACCAAACTTATCCTTTGGGGTAATACTGATATTGAAGAAAATGGTACTAACCTCACTATTCCAGAACCGACTAATATCTTTGCCTACAGCGATGCCCCAGCAGAGAACTACGCTAATAATAATTCTCGCTCTACTTATGATGGCAAATTCTACCCACTAGACGAAGTACTCTATCTCACATCAAACAAGACCTACGTCATCCTTGAACAGGATGAAGAAGGTAACAATGTAGACTTTGATAAGGACGGATTAATCCTCTACGCATTACGTCGTGATGGTGTAATCCTAGAATCTGATGACTGGCAAACCTACACCAAAGCCTACCCACGTGCAACCGCTCCAAATATCGTCTTTGAAGAAGGCAGGGGTGGAAACCTTGGAACGGACGAAAATATCATGTGGGATATCTATGATGCTCCAAAGCCATTCGATACCATCTCTCTTGCTAACCAAAACTACCAAGAGACCAACTTCGAATTCATTCAAATGCCATCTAGCAACAATCCACTAGTCGCTATTCACTATCCAGATGGTTACACTGCAGCTATCCGTACTACAACATTGGCTTCCATGACCAAAGAAGAGGAAGAAGAAATGCTAAGAGAACTTGAAGTTCCAAACACCGGTGCATTCCAGGCTATTGCAGCCGTAGCTGCTCCAAGTGTGTCTATTGCGGCAATCATTGTATTCAGCGGTATTTATCTTGCCAGAAAGCGCAAGCATTAAAGCTAAAATGCTCCGCTTAAATGTGTCCATGGGGGTTGACGTTTTAAGCGGAGCTTTTTGCTATTTATCTGTATAGGTTGACAAGAATTAATAGAGGCAGCAACGGTTGGGGTTGTGGAATTATTGGCTACATGATTAGATTCTCTCGGGTTGTTCTTTGGGGCTTTAGTGAACCAACTGCAAGAGTCTCGCGATTCGTGCTGTGTGAGGTGATCATTAAACGATTTTTCTAGGGTAACCGGGTCACCGGAAAGGAGATAAAATGACCATAGTAATAAATTTACTATGTATCTTCCGAAACGGACGTAAATCCAAACCAAAGAAAAAAAGTAACTAGCGCGAGCTAGTTACTCCAACCCAGAATCGTACTTCTTAGAGGCGCGATTCTCTAAAGAATATATAACATATAAAGCTCCAAAAAGAAAGGATGGAATCAGTGGTGACCACATCTCCCTCGACGTACGCACCGAAAAATGTTATAATTTCCACATGAATACAGAGAAAATCCGTAATTTTTGCATCATCGCTCACATCGATCATGGCAAATCTACGCTTGCTGATCGCATGATGGAACTTACCGGTACGGTTGCAAAACGTGAGATGAAAGCCCAGCTTCTTGACTCGATGGAACTCGAGCGCGAGAAGGGCATTACTATCAAGCTCACTCCTGTCACAATGCAATGGAAAGGATATACTCTCAATCTTATTGATACTCCAGGCCACGTAGATTTCTCTTACGAAGTTTCTCGTTCTCTTCAGGCTGTAGAGTCGGCAATTTTGGTAGTTGACGCTACCCAGGGTATTCAGGCGCAAACACTTTCGAATGTCTATCTTGCTATTGAACAAGATCTTGAAATTATTCCGGTCATTAATAAAATCGACCTTCCGGCCGCCGATGTTGACAAAGTTTCTGCTGAGATTATCAATCTTTTAGGCTGCAAAAAAGAAGATATTATTGGCGTTTCCGCCAAGACCGGCCTCAATGTGGAAAAAGTTCTCGACGAAATCATTGAGAAAGCCCCGAAGCCACGCAAAAACGAGGCTGCCGCTGCAAAACTTGAAACTCCAGTAATCGAAACGAATAATACCGAGCCAACCCGCGCCCTTATCTTCGACTCTTACTTCGATGATTACCGCGGCGTTGTGCTCTATGTCCGCGTCTTTAATGGTACTATTCCAAAGAATGCCGAAATCCACATGATGGCAAATAATTCCAATGGTCTCGCCCTCGAAGTTGGCAACCTCACGCCAAAAATGTCCCCATTAAGTGCTTTGAATGAAGGCGATATTGGCTACATCGTAACCAATCTCAAAACTACTCGTGAGGCTCGCGTTGGCGATACCGTTACTCTTACCAAGGCCCCAGCCGCAACTCCGCTTCCGGGGTATAAACATGTTTTGCCATTTGTTTACGCTGGCTTTTTCCCGGTCTCAAACGACCAGTACAAGGATTTAAAAGAGGCTCTCGAAAAGCTAAGCCTATCTGATTCTGCTCTCTGTTTTGAACCGGAAAACTCACCAGTTCTTGGCTTTGGTCTTCGCATTGGCTTCCTCGGCCTACTTCACATGGACATTATTAAGGAACGTCTCGAACGTGAATTTAATCTCGATCTCATCATTACAAATCCATCCACCAACTATCAGGTAATTCTTAATAACGGCGAAGAAATTGAAATTAAATCTGCCGCCGACCTCCCAGACATTTCCAATGTTAAAGAAATTAAAGAACCATGGGTAAAAGGCGAAATTATCCTGCCACAATCGATGATTGGTAATGTCTTAAATCTTATCAATGATAAGCGCGGCCACCAGACCAACCTTAACTACATCGAGGATCGCGCCATTATCGACTTTGAAGCCCCAATGGCCAACCTCCTCACCGACTTCTATGACCAGCTCAAATCTGTCACCTCCGGCTACGCTAGCTTTAATTATGAGCTCAACGGCTACCGCGCCGAAGATCTCGTCCGCGTAGATTTCCTTGTAGCTGGCAACAAAATGGATGCACTCTCTGTCATGTGCCACCGCTCCGAAGCGGATGGCATTGGCCGCGAAGTTACCAAAAAACTCAAAGAAGTAATCCCGCGCCAAAACTTTGAAGTCGCCCTTCAGGCCGCCATTGGTGCACGCATTATCGCTCGCGAAACTATTGGCGCATATAGAAAAGACGTGACCGTCAAAATCCACACTGGTGATCGTGATCGCAAAGCCAAGCTTCTTGAAAAACAAAAACGTGGTAAAGCCCGTATGAAACGCTTTGGTAAAATCGACATTCCATCCGAAGCCTTTACCGTGATGCTTAAAAGAAATTAGATCAAAAAAGGCGCCAGCCACAGCGCGTTAAATAATGATATAATAAACCTATGAGGAAAAAAGCTCTATCTTCTAATTGTATCACGTTTATGCTTTTTTGTCAAATTGCTCTCTGTTTTTTGGGTATTGCGGCCCTCGGCGTACAATCAGTGAGCGCCATTTCGGGTCGACAGATTTCGACCATTTCTAAAAACTGCAACACTATTAAGCAGACTCTTCAAACCGTTCGTGTTACCGACGCTAGAGCGCGCACTTATCTTGGTTCTTACTATGAAAAGATTTATAGCAATTTCATTGTGCCGCTTAATCTTCGCCTCACTCGTAACAACCAACCAAACACCGAACTAACGGCGTCACAGGTTAGTTTTTCAAACCAACGTACCGATTTTATTGAGGACTATATTGTTTATCAGCGCTCCTTGGAGGAATTGATTAATTTTGATTGCGTGGCCCACCCGAGTGATTTTTATGATCAATTAAAGATTGTTCGAATCAAACGCAATACTATGGTCACCGACGTAGCAAGCCTTCACACTACGATTTCAAAATATGTTGAGCAGGTAAAAGGACTTAAAAATGGACAAGAGTAATCGCAATATTATCATCTTGGGCGTAGCTGCTACGGTTATTACCTTGGTGCTTACCGGTATCTCTCTGGCGATTTACCATAATTCTGGCGACATTTATCTCGATCGTTCACGTCCGGGATTTTTGCCAGACGAAGAGGAAATCGAAGAGGCTGAGAAGGAACCACAAAATACTTATACTTTTTCTGACTCCGGCGCAATTACCGATGATGTCATTGATGAATTTTTGAAGAATCTCAATGAAAACATTGAAGGCCTCGAAAAATTTATCGAGCCATTCTCCCCGCAATCGCTATCCGACAATAGCCTTGGCATCCCAGAAGAATAAAATAAAAAAGCGCCCCGCCGGGCGCCTTTTTTGACTTGTAGTCTATTTTGCGAAATTTTGGCGTAGCCAACCATCGGCTGGGCCAGCAGTGAGTAGTAAAATCAAATAGTTCTCAGAAATCCTTTCGCGGATTTTGGCGGCGAGTTCATCGTTAAGTTCGGCTGATTCTGCTACTTCTTTATTGGAAAGGGTATTAATCAAAAATTCTGGTGTCAAAACTTCGAGGTCTGGATTCTCGCGAGTAAGGTAAGTTGGAATCCAGTAAAGTTTATCAACTCCAGCAAAAGCATCTTTGTAGCCAGGATAGACTTCGTGCTGACGCGTATTTTGATGTGGCTGATAAATCACAACTACGCCACGCTTTTCTAAGCGTTTTGCTTCCTCGTGCGCCATCTCGATTGTGGCAGCAACCTCCTCTGGGTGATGTGCATAGTCGGAGTAGACTCCATCAGCAATTCTTTCAAACCTGCGGCCCACACCAGGAAATTCATTAAGTACGGCGATTACTTTTTCCTCGGTAATTTCAGAATTGTTAAGCTCGGCGACCATCGCCATGACGGCGGTTAGCGCCAAGGTAGCATCGCTGCGGCGAGCTTCACCGGCAAGTGTGAGACCAGGATTTACTGGTACTTTTTCTACCACCTTTTCACATTGTGATTTAAACTGGTCAAACGCGGCGAGATAGTCGGCTTCAGTTGGATAAATGTCTGGATGATCATAAGAAACAAATGGCAAAGCTGCGAGCCAGGGATGGAATTTAAGGAAATTGCGATCATATTCATCGGCCTCATAAATAAAGAATTTGTCGCCCTCATGGTAAGAGCCGGACGGAGCAAAACCAAGCGTAGTGCCCACAATATAAGAAACGGGAAGACCGAGCTTGAGGCTAGCAAAGGTGATCATCGAAGTGGTGGTAGTTTTGCCATGAGTGCCAGCAACGGCAACCATTTTAAGGCCAAGTTTTTCAATCAAAAAGGCGGTCAACTCATCACGTTTGGTAACCTTAATCCCAGCTTCGCGAGCCATCACGAGTTCCGGGTGGTCAGCTGGCAAAGCAGAGGTATGTACAAACCAATCGATATCAGAAAGATGACTCTTCAAAAACTCGCCGTCCTGTGGGCCTACGGAAACTTCAATTCCTTGAGCTAGTAGCTCTGGATAAACAGCTCCAGCAGAAAGATCTGAGCCGCAAACGTCGATGCCGGCGCTTTTCGCCATCAATGCGAGCGGGCCCATGCCCGTCCCTGAAATACCTGAAATATAAATCTTCATGATATAATATTATACAATGAAAATCACATCCGAGAAAGAGATGATAGAGTTGGGGATCTCTATTGCTAAGCAAATTCATGCACCGCAAGTTATTGAGCTTGTTGGCGATGTTGGCGCTGGCAAAACTACTTTTGTGCGCGGTCTTGCCAAAGGTCTCGGAGTGAAGGGACCGGTCACCAGTCCAAGCTTCACAATCTCCAAATCTTACGCCTTTCCAGGTGGCATTCTCACTCACTATGATTTCTATCGTTTGCCAGATCCAGGCTTAATGGCCGAAGACCTTGAGGAATCCATGAGCGACCCCCAGTCGATTGTGATTGTAGAATGGGCCAACACTGTTGAAAATCTCCTTCCAGAAAACTGCATGCGTATCGAAATTAAATATAATGATGATAACACTCGCGAGGTGAACCTATGAAAATGTATTTAGATACTTCAAATCCAACCACGATTCTTCGCTTAGATGACAAAGAATATACTTGGGAATCTGGCCGTGATTTAGCGGAGAAACTTCACGCATATCTCAGAAACAAACTTGCCGAAAATGGTAAAACTTGGCAGGATATCGAATCGATTACTTTTATGAGTGGTCCTGGTTCATTTACCGGCCTTCGTATTGGTGCTGCTGTCGTAAACGCTTTGAGCCACGAGCTTAATATTCCACTTTACAATCACCATGGAGAGCAAGTGCTAATTATCCTCCCAGACTATGGCCGCCCGGCCAACGTCACTGCGCCAAAGAAATAATGCTAAATTTCCATAAGTAGTATATAATTGTAAGAAGTAAGGAGATATTTATGGAAGAAAACAAACCTAAGAATACTAAAATGATTGCAATTATTGCGGCAATTGCCGTAGCTGTAGTTGCACTCGTTGTAGTATTGGTCGTTGTCCTTGGTGGCAAAAAGGCTACTGCGGGAATTGTTGGCAAGTGGGCATACGCCGAAGGTCCAAACTATATTTACAACTTTAGAGAAGGTGGAACTGGCTCTTATGGCTATTGTAGTGACGACTACAGTGCTCAGGAGTGTGAAGATTATGCTTCAAACTTTACCTATAAGCTCGTCGAAAATGAGGGCAAGAAGCAAATTGAATTCCTCTATGAGGGAAACACCAGCCCAATGACGCTCGACTACAAGCTCGATGGCGACAAGCTTATCATTACCGATAGTTTCGGTGAAGAAGTTCCATACAATCGCAGCAAATAATTAAGCAAACTAAAGCCCGCCTAAAGAGCGGGCTTTTTGATGCTGGGGGTTGCAAAAAATCTCAAGGTGTATAATTAATAGGATATGAAAAAGTCGACAAATTTCGTTTGCCAACAATGTGGAGCTGTCTACGCTAAGTGGGTTGGCCAGTGCACCAATTGTAAGGCCTGGAATTCACTCGTCGAGCAAGTTGCTGAAACTGAAACCGAAAAGAAAACTGCTCTCGCCCGTGGCCAAGCCTCTGGTAAAAAACTTGATTATGTCAGTATCAAAACTATCATTCCGTCCGACGCCAAAGCTAGGCTCAAAACTGAATTCAAAGATCTAAACACGGTTCTTGGTGGTGGTATTCTGTGCGGCTCAGTGAATCTGCTTGCTGGCCAGCCGGGCATCGGTAAGTCAACACTACTCATGCAGATTTGCGCCGAGATCTCCAAGACCAAGAATGTATTGTATATTTCTGGCGAGGAATCAGCCGGCCAGGTCAAGCTTCGCGCCGAGCGCCTCGGTGCCGATTCGGACACGCTCAGTTTTGCTAGTTCTACTTCGGGGAACGACATTGCGAAAACTATCGAAACCGGCGATTTTGATCTTGTAATTGTTGACTCTATTCAGACCCTTGCGATGGATGAAATTTCTTCCGCTCCAGGCACCGTCTCGCAGGTTACTAACTGTGGCAATCTTATTATTCGTGCCGCTAAATCTTCCGATACCGCTGTCGTGATTGTCGGTCACGTTACCAAGGAAGGCACGCTTGCTGGTCCAAAGATTCTCGAGCACTTAGTAGATGTAGTTTTGAATTTTGAGGGCGATCGCTACGGTGGTTTCAAGACTATCCGCGCCGTCAAAAACCGTTTTGGTGGCACCAACGAAGTGGCGATTTTTGAAATGAACGAAAAAGGCCTGAAAGAAGTTCAGAATCCATCTGCTGCCCTGCTTTCCGAACGTCAAAATACTGATGGCTCAATTATTCTCGCGACCATGGAGGGGAATCGTCCAATCTTAGTAGAGATACAGGCTCTTACCACCACTTCTAATTTTGGCTACCCAAAGCGCACCGCTTCCGGTTTTGACCTAAATCGTCTCAATCTTCTAATCGCCGTAATTGAACGCCGCACCAAACTTAAACTATCGGACAAAGATATCTTCATCAACGTAGTCGGTGGTATGAAGTTAAATGACTCCGCCGCCGATCTTGCAGTTTGTCTCGCTATTGCTTCTGCTGTTGCTAAGCGCAAATTGGACGATGGCTACGTTGTGTTTGGTGAGGTTGGTCTTGGCGGCGAAATCCGCTCCGCCTTCCGCGCAGACCAGCGTATCGCCGAAGCTAAGAAGCTCGGCTTTACTCATGCTATCGCTCCAGCTACTACTCTTGGTACTGGTACTCGCAAAACCAAAGATGATTTTATAATCCCAGTAAAAGATCTACGTGATACTTTGATTAAATATGTTAAATAGCCTACTTTTTATATTCTGTTTATGCTAAAATAAAAACAGAGTTAGAGTTTTTGGTGAAAAATAAACATAATATTAAAAGTTTTTGCTAATCTTAGGATTGCGTTTTAAGGGGCAAAATGAATAAAAAATTCAAAACGATCGTTTCCTTTGCGGTTTTTGCCGTAACATTTTTGTTTTCTGGCTTGTTTTTGACTAATGTAGCATATGCTGCATCAACGGCAGAAACGGGCATTTTTACTGATTCCAATAATGTGCGTTGGGAATATAATCGTGCAATCAATGAAGACCATGAAGCTGTTACGATTAAATTCTTCGATAAACCAGAGGCTATGACCACTATCGTTATTCCATCACTTAGTGAAGTGCTCGCAAATGTTCCAAATGCTACACCAACTCTTAACACATACTACCTTGACGACGCCAGTGTAGAGTATCAGGCTGAACACTATACAGAAGTCAAAAGAACTTCAACGGCGGATATTACCAAACTCGATATGAGCAATACTTCCAAGATTCAAATCTCTGGCGTTAAACCAATGATTAATCCAGAGATTGAAACAGAGCTAGTCTTTGGCGAAAATATGGTTCTACGCGAGCATGCTGGATTATCGTTAAAACTAGATATATGTACTGATCTGGTGGATTATTTGGATGCAGGTCGATATTGGGCCTGTGCCAATTTTGAATCCAGAACACTAGAGCTTGATCCGTATATACCTTACTGGACTATCGATAGAAATGAACCGAGTATCGCAACCATTAATACGCTTCTTGGTCGCAATCTCACATTAATTGAATATCAGCGATCACTGGGACAATATGCTGTTGAAACGAGCTTTGTAGGCGAACCTAAGCCAACTGATAAAGAGTTTTATAAAAGCAACTACTACTATCTTAGTACCGATACTGGCGCGTTTGCTGGATATAAACTAAAACTTACGAATTTTGATAGTTCAAAATTCAATTATGTAGGTTGGAGAACTTTTGAAGGTTCAACTTTTAACGAAGAAAACACTTCTATTACGATTTCAAATGATGCCTTTGTTGGCGGTGAGATTTTTAAAGACACTAATATAAAAAATGTCAGAATTGAAACCAATGCAACTGGCCCAAGATTATTTGAAGGTTGCACCATCGATGATATTAGTTTTTCAAACGATGTTACTGAAGTTAGTTTCCAGACATTCATGAATGCAACTATTAGCAGTGGCAATATTGATTTTTCAAACACGAATATTACGACGCTTAGGGGCGAATCCTTTAAGAATACGGGATTAACGAGCGTTAATCTGGGTGATATGGAAAACCTTATTTGGCGCGCATTTGCGGAAAATGATATCCGCGAGTTGTATCTTCCAAAATCGATTTCATGGCTCGGAAATGAAGTTTTTGTCAATAATACGAATTTGACAAAACTAACGGTAGCATATGACACGATGGTTCCTGGTACCACAAATGCACTTTTTACGGTGATAAGTGGCGATATTTTTAATTCTCCAATCGAAGATTTAACAGTGCTTGCACCATATGCCGCAGACGAAGAAGTACGCCCAGATCACTTGACTTATTTTGACTATAAAAGATGTTACAACCAGCAACAGGAGCATGTTTCCGATGAAGGGGCGTGGATTGAATCCTATTATGGATATATGGGGAATTACGACGGATACTCCTATCACGAATACGATGCAGAATATGAATATGCCAATATAGATAGTAAAAAGAATGTTATTGCTCCGTTGTATTTTGCCTTCTTGCCAAGACTTAAGAATATTACGGTAGGTGAAGGGTATGAATTTATTGGTAGTAGTGCATTCTATCGTCGAGCATTCAATGTTAATATGAATTTTATTGAGGCTCATTCGTTATTTAATGCTAAAACTGAATACGAAATGACAGTCGTTTTGCCGGATACCGTAAAAGGTATCGGCAATCTCGCCTTTGATGGCTTCGATTATTATCGCACTGACTCTGGCCAGGATGGTATTTATAAGGTCAATTACACGCTTCCAAATAACCTTGAGTTTATCGGAATAGCCGCTTTCCGTGGCAACCTTTCACTCGACATGGACTTTAATTATCCAAACCTAGTGTTCTTGGGTGACCTAGCTTTTTCCAATACAAAAATAAGAAATATTACCTTGCCAAATAGCTTACAATATCTCGGTTTTGCCGTTTTTCAGGATTGTTTCTATATTAACGATATTACTATTGACTTCGATATTTTTAGTGAAAAAAATGTTGTATTTACTGATGGCTTCACCTCGTATAACAACTATAGAAGATTCAATGAATTATTTGGCGATAAAAGCACATACTTTTCCGTTGTGAGTACCGATGATTTAGATGCTAACGAAATGCGTTATGAAGATCGCGTATGGTATGGAAACTATTACGATAATCGTATTGCGCAAAAATTTGGCACGATTACGGTTACAGAAAACGCAACCACCTCATTGCCGACTAGATTTTACCCGCGAACAAATGGTGATAATTCTGAAATATTTGGATGTGAATTCAAAGGAAATTACTTCGCATTTATTAACGCAGACAAATTCGATATGGGCGCCGCCGGTTGGGATACGCTCTCTCCATGCATGTTTAGCACTTCAATGTTCGACGAAGTTGTTCTGCCGAGTGGACTAGCGCATATAGGATACTCTGCATTTAATACGACCATGATTAGAGAAGAATTGATATTGCCTGATTCTCTTATTACTATTGGTGCTGCCGCCTTTCATGGCTACACACTGAATGAGTCCGGCGTTGACACGATTAAGATTACCAAACTTCCAACATCAATAAAAATGATTGACCGTTTTGCCTTTTACTACGATACCGGCTTCGATGCGGACCTAGATATTCCTGGGTTGATTTCAATTTACGCAAAAGCTTTTGCAAGAAGCTCATTGAAAAATGTAAACCTGTCAAATTCACTTTCGCATATTGGGGAGGGTGCATTCGGTTATATTCCAACTCTTGCTGACATTTATATTGATTGTGATTTATTTAATGTGATTCACGGCATGCCATTTTACTCTGTTTTCAGTACATCTTCTAGAGATATAATGTTCCAGAATCAGCATGTGCATTTCTCCAAATTTGGCAATATTACATTTACCGACAAAAATGTTACAGCGCCGACAAATGGCAGCATGTTCTACGATATTACATTTGAAACATTTGATATGAGCCAAGCGCAATGGAACGATGGCGAATCGCTGCGCGATGAATTATTTATGGGCATTATCGCGAAGGAGATTAAACTGCCAACCGAGCTTGAAATCATCGGCGCACGTGCTTTCTTTAAGGCGAGAATTGATGAAGAGCTAATCTTGCCGGAGGCCTTAAAAGAGATTAAAAACGATGCGTTCAATAATGCGGATTATGTCTACACTCTATCCCAGAGTAATCCGGAGGGTGATATGGAAGCGGGAAATCATATTATAATCTCAAGTCTTCCAGAATCTCTCGAGATTATTGGCGACGCCGCATTCTATGGCAATGCCTCGTTAACTCTGGATCTAGATCTACCGAACCTCAAAATTATTGGGTCGAGCGCCTTTATGAAAACAGGCATACGAGACGTTGTGCTTCACGACAAAATTGAATCGATTGCGACAGGTGCCTTCGATTATATTCCGACACTTCGAAATATTACTCTAGATTGTGATTTTTACGGAAAAGCAGTTGGCAACAAAGCATTTTATGCATATTTTGGTGCGGTAGATCGCTATAAGTATTATAAGGGTCAGAATGACGACAAAAGCACATTTGGCGAAATCGTGTTTACTGATAAAAATGTCACGAACCCTGGCATACGCTCCGGCGTCGCCTTCTTTACGGCTGATAAAGTTGACATAAGTAATGTAAAGTGGACCGAAATACCACACTCATTCTTCTATAGTGCGACTGTTACGGAGCCAATTACGATTTCAAGTACGGTAAAAGAAATTGGCGAACAGGCCTTCCAATGGGCAAATATTGCACTAAGTAATACTTTCTCCGAAGGTCTTGAGACTATTGGTAAGAGTGCATTCTATGGCGCTCAGGTTTCTGGTGACATTACTATTCCATCCACTGTGACTTATATTGGTTGGTCCGCCTTTAACGCTGGTGATACTGATACAAACTATGGAACTGTCACTATTAAGCCTGCCCTTAATTATGATTCATCAGATAGCCAAGCAGTCTTCCAAATGTTCTGGAATGCTCAGATGGATAAACTCGTGATTGAATCTCCGATGCTTCCAGTTTTGGCCGCCACTGGTGATAACCCAGTTCTTCCACACGAAATTCAGTATGACATAATGACCAATGAGGGAACGGAGGTTGTTACGGTTAATCCAACTCTCCGTGAAGATGGTGAACCAGAGTTTCATGCTATGACTATGCGTGAAGTTGAGATTAAGAATCTTCCAGTAATTACAGCTAACGCCTTTGAAGAATGTGCAAATCTCGAACAAGTAAGCTTCGTAAATCATGATTCGCTCACTTCTATCGAGCGTTATGCTTTTAATAATGACACTAAGCTAAAGAAGTTTATCTTTGGCGATGACCTAGAAGGGAAAGAAGTAGTTCTTGGAACCTACGCCTTTAATAATACTGCAATAGAAACTATTGGCGGAGATAATACAGATTTTAATCTTGCTGCCGCCAACTTCGATGCGAATGCAACTCACGTTTTCTCTAATCTTCCAGTATTAAAGACTGTTTTAATTCCAAATAACTTTAGCAATAAAACTATTCCGGCTTATACGTTTGCCAATGATCCAGAGCTCCTTGAGGCTACTATTTTCTGGGAACTTGAAACTATTGACAACGGTGCATTCAATAACGATGCTAAACTAGCTAAACTCTTTGTTTGGGGTAATGCGAATATCAATGAGGATACCGATCTTACCATTCCAGAACAAACCACCATCTACGGTTATTCTGATGCTCCAGCCGAAGCCTATGCTAATGCTGCTTCTCGCGATGATTACGAAGGTAAGTTCTATGCACTAGACGAAGTATTATACCTCACCACCAACAAGAGCTATGTAATCCTCAACGACGATAAGGGCGACTTTGATAAAGAAGGTCTTACCCTCTACGCTCTACGTCGCGATGGTGTAATCCTCGAATCAGACAACTGGCAAGAATATGCCACTGCCTATCCACGAGCTACTGCAAATATCAACTTTGAAGAAGGTCGTGGCGCTCTTGGTGATGATAACGCCGATGCTGCCGGAATTGTCTACGACGCTCCAAAACCATTCAATGTTATTTCTCTGGCAAACGAAAACTACGCCAATGTAGACTTTGAATTTATCACTATGCCATCCAATAATAACCCACTAGTTCTCATTAATTACCCAGATGGCTATACTGGCAATATCCGTACCGCTACCCTTACATCCATGACCAAGGAAGAGGAAGAAGAGATGCTAAGAGAACTTGAGGTTCCGAATACTGGCGCATTCTTAAGTATTGTTAGGACTGCCACTCCAGCCGTTTCGATCTCTGCGATTATTGTGATGGGTGGCCTCTATATTGCAAAGAAACGTAAAAACTAAGAGTTTGTTATAATACACTTATGAAGATTCTAGGCATCGACCCTGGTATTGGTATTTGTGGTTTTGGCTTAATCGAAGATGATAAGGCCCTAGATTATGGCGTCGTCACCACTGTAATGAATTCGCCGCTTCCAGGTCGTCTCAAGGAATTATACGAATCGCTCCAACAGGTTTTTGACGAGACGAAACCAGATGTAGTCTCCGTAGAAAAACTCTTTTTTTCCAAAAATATCACCACTGGTATTGCTGTGGCTGAAGCTCGCGGTATCGTTTTGTTAGTTGCCGAGCAACATCATCTTCCGGTCTACGAATATACGCCAAACGAAATTAAGAAAACTCTCACCGGATATGGTTCGGCCAGCAAGCATCAGATGCAGGAAATGGTCAAAATCCATCTAAAGCTTGATAGTATCCCAAAACCAGATGACGCTGCCGATGCGCTCGCTGCTGCTATTACTCATTCTCTGATGGGGAAGGTAAAGGTGCTATAATCATCTTATGATCGCTCACATTAAAGGTATTGTTGCCGAAAAATTCGAAAATTCCGTCATTGTCGACGTCAACGGTGTTGGCTATGAAATTACTATTACTGCTCTTGATTACGAAAATATTACCTTGGATCAGGAAATTAAGTTCTATACTTACCATAGCATCCGCGAAAATGCCGAGGAGCTTTATGGTTTTTCTTCACTTGCCGCCAAGAAACTCTTCCAGCTACTATTAACTGTACAGGGAATTGGTCCAAAAGCCGCTATTGCCATCTTGTCGCTCGCGGCTCCAGAAGAAGTCCGCAATGCCATTGCAAATGCCGACGCCGCCTTTGTTTCTAAGGCCTCCGGCGTAGGTAAAAAGTCTGCCGAACGCGTAATTGTTGACCTTCGCGACAAAGTTGGCATCCCATCTCACTACGGCGCCACCCAAGTTGTCGCTGGTAAACCGGCCAAAAACGAGCCAGATGAAGCTCTTGATGCCCTGATTGCCCTCGGTTTCCCACTCAAAGAAGCTACTGCGGCGCTCGAAAAAGTCGACCCAACGCTTTCTGTCGAAGAACGTATCAAATTAGCCTTGAAAAATTAAATTAAGTGTGTTAAAATAACAGATAATTGTCTAATATTAAAGGTAAATCATGAGTTTTTCAATTCTAAAACAAATCGGTGACGCTCAAAAGAAGAAAGCTGTTATTGACGTCCGCTCCGGTGATACCGTAAAAGTCACCCAAAAAATTAAAGAAGGTGATAAATTCCGCTTCCAGGTTTTTGAAGGCGTTGTTATCCGTATTGAACGCAAAGAATCCCACACCGCACGTATCTTTGTTCGCAAAGTTACCTCTGGTGTTGGTGTAGAAAAATCTTTCCTTCTTCACAGCCCACTTATCGAAAAAATCGAAATCACCAAGCGCTCTAAGGTCCGCCGCAACAATCTTGGCTACCTCCGCGATCGCTCTGGTAAATCTGCTCGCCTTACCGGCAAAGATTTCGACCGCGCTGCAGTCAACACTTTAAAAGAAGTTGCTCCAGTTGTTGAAGAAAAAGCTGAAGAAGCTGCTCCAGCCGAAGCTCCAGCAGAAGCACCGGCCGAAGAAAAAGCTGAATAATTCTTATTTTGAAAAGCTCATCAAAAATAACACCCTTCGGGGTGTTATTTTCTTGTCTATAAAAGCGTAAGCTTTCTCTGAGGGTTGCAGAATTATTTGAACAATGCTAGATATAGCTCCAGGTTGGGCTTTGAAGTTTAGCGGGTTGGGTTTTATCCGCGCGGGGTAACTGCGAGGATTCACTAAACGGCATATTCTAGGCGTTGCTAGAATCCCGGAAAGGAGTAGGCTTGAAACTGAAGATTTCGCTACTTAGAATCCAGGCAACAATAACGCTGAATCTGATTCGGAAGAATCGTCAAAGAAAAAAGTTAAGTCGCTAAAAGCGGCTTAACTCACCAAACCAAGGATATCTAGTCTTCCTAGGAACTAGGTATCCGTTGACTTAATTATAACACAAGCTAAAAATACTATATACTTAATAAAAGGAGTAAAAATGGCCGTTCTAGGAATTGATGAAGTTGGGCGTGGACCGTGGGCGGGGCCACTAGTGATTGGGGCTGTTATTCTGCCGGAACGAGCAGAGAATGACTGGATCGATGAATTAACCGACTCCAAAAAACTCACCGCCAAAAAGCGCGAAAAACTCAGTGAAATTATTTTTGAAAAAGCTCCGGCTACCGGTCTTGGTTGGGTTACCAGTAAAGAACTGGACGAAATTGGTCTCTCCGACGCCTTGAAACTTGCTGCTCGTCGTGCCGTAGAGGAAGTCCAGAAGAAGAAAATTCCATTTAATCAAATCGTTATCGACGGCACCATCAATTTTCTCGCCGGTACCAAACTAGAAAAATACGTATCCGTCCTACCGAAGGCCGACTATCTCGTGAAGGAAGTTTCCGCCGCATCGATTATTGCAAAAGTTGCTCGTGATCACTATATGGAAGAACTCGGGGCAAAATATCCGGAATATGGTTTTGAAAAACATGTTGGCTACGGCACTGCTGCCCACAAAAAAGCTCTCGAAGAGTATGGCCCGTGCGAGGAGCATCGCTTCTCATTCCGCCCGGTTGCGGAAATCGCCGCGAAGCGCAAATGACTGAATAGTACGGCAATAGTCCAAACTATTAAAAGGCCTAAATTTACCAAAAACACCACCAAAATCGGCAACAAGGCCGAGCAAATCGTTATCGATTACCTCAAACAAAAAGGCCACGAAATCTTGGAACATGATTTTAAAACCTCGAGGTATGAAATTGACATCGTGTCGCAAGATTTTAAGAACATTTATTTTACAGAGGTAAAATATCGAAAAAATGCAGAACACGGTTCGCCGCTCGCGATGATAGATTTTAAAAAACGTCGACAAGTTATTTTTGCGGCAGAATGCTACCTTAAAATGCACCCAAAATATAAGTCAAAAAATCCCAAAATTGCCGTCGCGGCGGTTTCGGGAAACAACTATCATTTGGATGATTGGTTTACGCTCACTGAGTAGCCGAGCGCCCGCGAATTACAAAAATATGCTAAAATATAACAGAGGAAAAGAGTATGGAAGATAAAGAAAATTTCAAAAGTAATATCAAAGCGATTCTTGCCGCCGTGGTGGTTGCGGTCATCTTGATGGGTGCCTTCTTTTTGGCAAAAATTCTCACTCATCCTCGCGACTATACTAAGATTATTGCTTCAAACTTCGCAGCCTACGACCTTGCGCGCGCCGTCATTGGTGATGGTAACAAGGTTACACTGCTCGTAGAGCCAGGGAAAGATCTCCATACTTACGAACCGACCCCGGATGACATTAAAGCCATCGAGAGTGCGGATTTCTTTATTTACGTAGGTGGTGAATCGGAAGAATGGGTTAAAAAGCTTACTGGTGACGAGCAGGGGTATGATGAGAGATTTCTAAGACTTGCCAATTACGTCGGTCTTCGTCCGGAACCAAAAACTCTCGAAGAACAAGAGGAAGAAAAACAGAACCAAGACGCAGCCCAAAACTACCAATCCAGTCATTATCAATATGGTTCAGATCAAGAATATGATGAACATATCTGGACCAGTATTACTAACTCCATTACCATGACACATGTTATCGCGGATCGTCTCTCCGTCCTTTACCCAGAAAACCGCGACAAATACTATGAGAATTCCCAAAAGTATACCAACACCCTCAACGATATTGATCAACAATTCCGCCGTGCCGTCATGTATGCAACTAAGAAATCTCTTATCTTTGCAGACCGCTTCCCATTCCAGTACATGGCTCTAGATTACGGTATTAATTATTACGCCGCATTCCCAGGCTGTAGCGAACAAACCGAAGCTAGTAGTCAGACGATCGCAACTCTAATCGAAAAGGCCAAGGAAGAGGACATTAAAGTGATCTTGAAGACCGAAATGTCTAGTGATAAACTCGCGCAAACTGTTGCCTCCGAGGTTGGCGCTAAGGTTTTGGAACTCAACGCCGCTCATAATATTTCAAGGCAAGATTTTGATTCTGGTGTAACCTATGCCGATATTATGACTAAAAACCTCGCAGTAATCAAAGAGGCGCTTGATTCGCGAGATCCATACGAGGAACAATATCAACGCCAGCTCGAAGAGCAACGTGCAAATCGTGAAAGGCTCGAACAAGAGCGAAAAGAACAAAACTAAAATGACTCTCATCGCCGCTAAAAATCTCAGCCTCGCCTATGGCAAAAACCACATTATTGATGGTGCGGATTTTGCCATTGAACAGGGAGATTTTGTCTGTGTGGTAGGCGCAAATGGCTCCGGCAAGAGTACTCTTATTAAATCAATTCTTGGCCTAATAAAACCAACAAATGGCAAAATTATTTTTGGCGACGACCTCGAAAGGACTAAAATTGGCTATCTGCCGCAAGCTTCCAAAATTGATCAGGGTTTCCCGGCTACAGTAATGGAAGTTGTTCAATCTGGCGCGCTCGGCCGCCTCGGTCGCAAGGTTTTTTATCAAAAAGAAGACAAGGACGTGGCTCTCTCAAGCCTCAAAAAGCTCCATATCGAAAAACTCAAAGATAAGAGTTTTATGGACCTTTCCGGTGGCCAAAGACAAAAGGTTTTACTCGCTCGCGCGCTTACCGCTACCGCTAAACTCTTGATTCTCGATGAGCCATCCAATAATCTCGACCCATCTTCGCGCAAAAGCTTCTACGAGATTTTGCAAGAACTAAACCGTGAACAAAATCTTACTATTATTATGATTACTCATGACCTCGACGCAGATGACCTCATTGGTAACAAGATTATCGCCATCAAAGAGGGAAACGTCACGCAGGAAACGACCGAAAAATTCCTGGAGGCCTACAAATGATGGAAATGTTTAGCTACCCATTCATGCAAAAAGCTTTTATCGCGGGTATCTGTATTGCAATTGCGGCTGCACTCGTTGGTGTTCCTCTAGTACTCCGCAAACACTCCATGATTGGCGACGGCGTTTCGCATGCTGCTGTTGGCGCCTTTGCAATCGCCACCGTGCTCGGTATCGCTCCGCTCGCTTTTGCAATCCCGGCGGTTATTATTGCATCGTTCCTAGTCTTGAGGCTCGCCAACAATAAAAAATCCAACGGCGACGCTGGCATCGCCATTCTTTCTGCCTCAAGTCTCGCCATCGGCACACTTGCGATTTCCATCTCAAAAGGTGTGAACATTGATCTTAATAGCTACCTCTTCGGTAGTATTCTCGCGGTCAACTGGCTCGAAGTCTGGCTTAGTCTCGGCGTCTCAATCATCTCAGTAGTCCTATTCGTATTAGCCTACCACCGTATCTTCGCCCTCACTTTTGAGGAAGAATTCGCCGCCGCCATCGGCGTCAAAACCAAAATCTACGACGCAATTCTTGCCGCCATCTGTTCAATTATTATTGTTCTCGGCATCAGGCTAGTCGGCGCCCTCCTAATTTCGAGCCTTATTATCTTCCCAACTCTCACCGCCATGTGCTTAGCCAAATCCTTCAAAAAGATCGTTATTGCCTCAGCAATCATCTCTGTAATCGCCTTTGTCACCGGTCTCATCATTTCTTACTTCGCTGCCACCCCAACTGGCGCCACCATCGTCATCGTTAACCTCATCGCCCTAATTGTAGCGAAGGTTTATCAACGATTATCTTAACTGCCTAACAGAAGTTTCGTTAGTTTTAATTCACTATCGACAAGACCATAACCCATAAAAAAATAACGAAGAAGCACGCTGTAAGCGTGTTTGCTTTGTTATTTTTTAAAGGTCTTGGAGATAGTGAATTGAAACTGAAAAAACTAATTAGCACTATTGACATTTGAGTGCTAATGCGCTATCATTAGAGGTAGATTAGCACTCGACCTAAATGAGTGCTAGAAGAGTTCAAGATTAAAGAACTAAAAGGAGAATAATTATGTCAAAAATCATTGGTATCGACCTCGGAACAACGAACTCTGCTTTCGCTTATATGGTCGCTGGTAAACCAGAAGTTATCACAAACGCCGAAGGTGATCGTACTACTCC
>JAEEGL014720304.1_pt1 | contig 19842 bp, 25 predicted proteins | sample 9134231 | NCBI WGS metagenome assembly JAEEGL01 (sample SAMN16246548, study PRJNA631951) | gut metagenome | biome: gut microbiome; feature: rumen; material: fiber-attached | host: Bos | place: Iran: Karaj | collected 2018-10 | reverse complement strand
TCATCGTAATTACCCATATAATAGGAAAAGATCCCGTGCTGATAATCACCCATCTTCTCATTTTCGGATACGGCTTTTCCTATATAGTTTCCGGCCTCGCTTTCATAGCCCTCGTCACAGAGATCCATATATATCTTCTGGTAAAGGACATACCGGGAGGGTTTTAGCTTAAGCGCTTTATCATAATCCTCCAGGGCTTTCTGCTTATCCCCTTTTACAAGCTCGACCTTACCCCGCATATAGTAGGCATCCTCCTGCCTGTCGTCTATGCCGATAATGGCCGAAAAGGTATCTATGGCCTCGTCCAGCTTACCGAGCTTATACTCACATACGCCAAGATAATAGGAGATGTCCAGATCCACCTTTTTTACTATCCCGTTCGAGGTGGCCAGAGCGTTTAAAAAGCTTAATTCCGCATTCTGATAATCTCCCGCCCCCATATAGGAAATCCCCTGTTCCCTTAAGGAAATCTTGTCATCCGCTGCGTTCCCGCCTTCTTTATTCCCGCAGCCCGGGAAGGCCATAAAGAGAGCTCCGGCAAGCAGGAAAAAAATGATCCTGAAAATCTGTCGTGTCTTCATCTTCCCTCTGCTATCGCTATAAGATCTCCGGGAGTCTCGATCAAGCCGTCGGGCCCGGTAACCTTTCCAAAGCCGTAAGCCGCATGAATAAAAGGAACCCCGGCCTTTCTGCAGGCCTCCATGTCCATTATCGTATCTCCCACATATGCGGGTCTTTCAAGCTTATGCCTCTCTGCCATTATAAGTATGTTGTCCGCCTTAAGCTTTCCTGTATCTCCGGGACAGATCTGGTCCTTAAAGAACTGCCCGAAGCCTGTTTTTCTGTACATAAGCTCGATATAACCGCTCTGACAGTTGCTCACTATAAAAAGCGGGAAACCTGATGAGGAAAGTGTCCTGAGAGTATCTTCAAGCCCTTCATAGACCACTCCCGCTTCCCTCTCCAGATATTCAAACTCATATTTGGAGCAGAGCGGCAGAAAAGCCTCTCTCTCCTCAAGCGTTGACCCGGGTAGTATATCCTCGATTATGTCTAACATCGGGAGCCCGAACAGCCCCTTCAGCCTGTCGGCCGTTATGCTCACATCCCCATACCCGGAATCCCTGAGCGCAGTGTTCCAGGCCTTTTCGACCACCGGGGTCGAATCCCAGATCGTACCGTCAACATCAAATATAAAGCCATCATAGATCGTATTCATTCATAAACTCCTTTGTATATTCAGTTGCCCCTTTTTCGTTGAGATGAGACGCATCCCCGAATAACCCGTTATCATAGCAGGGGATCTCACTGCTTATCTCAGCTTCGGGATAGAGCTCCTTAAACGACTCTATAAGTCCGGAAAATTGACTCACATAGTCATCGTGCAGGCTCTCATAAGACGCTTCATTCATCGGCGGCTGGATAAGAATAGTCCGTATTTCGTTATCCCTGCACAAAGTCAACAGCCTTTCCATATAAAGCTTTAATATCCCGTAATCCCTCTTCGTATCAAGCTCGGTATAATTCGCTTCATAATTAAGCTCCGAGGAGCCCTCCTCTGTTCCGAAGAGCCCGTGCCCCCTGCTTTTTTCAATATCGGCATAAGCCTGACTGTTAGCCCGGTACCTTCCGATAAAGCCGCTGTTTAAGGCAGCCGGCATATATGAATCGGGAAAGCGCAGATACATACTTATAATAGAAGAAAGTCCCTTTTCCCTTTCGCAGACAGCATTGGAATCAAGACGTATCCCCTCGCTATAGACCCTTATAGCCTCAGGCAGCGTAAGATGATGAAAATAAACGCTCCTTGTCCAGAAATTGTCCATATAGGAATAATGAAAGGGCGCAAACATTATTATAACATTTTTCGGAACAGACTCGTTCTCGATATAATGCTTAAGCGTATAGTACATCTCAACGCCCGTGGCGCCGCCTACAGCCAGGTTATAGACCCCTTTATCCATCTCCTCCGGGATCAGGTCGGCCATCGCCCGCGAGTCTCCGAGTATCAGGGTAATATCCCCTAAGTCACCGTTTTCGGACAGCTTTCCTCTGCCGCTCTGGATATCCTTCGTATATTTCCAGGAAGGATACTCCTCATCCATGTACCCAAAGGGAAAAACAGCCGTATATATTATAAACACGATAACAGGCATTAAGGCAAGGATGCATTTGAAAAAAAACGTAAAGTATTTATTATTTTTCATTCCTGTCATGATCACCCCCACTCAAAAGCCCTGGTATAAGAATTCCTGGGTGGACAGATTGGCCGAAAACAATATCATTATTATAAGAACGTAATAGACGCCCCATCTGAGCACTGTATTCATATTCTCAAACAGCTGGCAGAGCATACAGTTCCTTCTTTCGCAAAGCAGATCGATCACTATGACCACGAAAAGGGCGGCAAGCACAAAAACCAGGTTATTGACTCCGAGGCCCAATCTGAAAACAGTGCCGTCAAACAGGTGGGAAAGCCCGTTGTCACTGAATATTGAAAGGAAAACATCCTTCGCCTGGAAGAGATCCGTTGACCGAAACGGTATCCAGGTAAGCATTACTACAACATATGTTATGAAAACAGTAAGAAAGCCGTATACCTTCCTTCCCTTTCCTCCCTGCAAAGAGCAGGAATAAGCCTCAATGCGTTTTCTCACAGGCAGCAGCATATGCCCGGCGACCTGATACGCTCCGTGAAGGGCTCCCCATATCAGGAAGTTCATACCGGCGCCATGCCAGAGACCGCTTACCAGGAATACCACCATAAGATTCACGTATCTTCTGAGCCTGCCCTTCCTGCTGCCTCCCAGAGGGATGTACAGATAATCACGGAACCACGTGGACAGTGAGATATGCCATCTTCTCCAGAACTCCTGGAAGGAGGTGGCGAAATAGGGTTGTCTGAAATTACATATGATATTATATCCTAATATCCTTGCAGCCCCAAGGGCAATAAATGAATAACCTGCAAAATCGCAATATATCTGTAGCGAGAAGGCGATCACTCCAATCAGCACCGCCGTGCCGGACAAATCCGCATAATCTCTATAAACCAGATCGGTCAATATTTCCAGCCTTGATACGATAACAAGCTTCATAAAATAGCCCCAGAGCATATACCTAAGCCCCTCCTTTACCCTTACCGGATCAAAGCTATGATTCGGGGATCCGGTCTGGGGGAGAAAGCTTTCCGCTCTCTCTATCGGACCCGAAAGGATACATGGAAAAAAGGAAACAAACAGAGCATACTTAAAGAAGTTCTTTTCCGGCGGAAAATGCCCTCTGTAACAATCAATAACATATGTCATTGATTGTAGCGTATAAAAAGATATGCCCGCTGGAACCAGCAGATTCAGGGACTTTTCGCTACCTGCAACGCTCAGGAGAAAGTCTGAATACTTAAGTACGATCAAAGGCAGAAGGTTTAATATAACGCATATAAATAACGTTAGCTTTTTAATATTGGCAGATTTCTTAAATATGATATTGCCAGTTATCCATGTCAGGACCGTAGAATAGAGCAAAAACAGCACCATTCCCCTGTCCTGGCTGAGATAAAAGACATAGTTTGAGAAAAGCAGCCAGATATATCTGTACCGCCCCGGGATCAGGAAGTATAACAGCACAGTAAGTGGGAAGAAAAAAAGAAAGGCTATGGAATTAAAAAGCATCATTGCCTCCGTCAGCTTGTATTTCTGACCCGATTGTACTATAATGAGAAAAGTGTGTCAACGGAGCAGATATTTGTGCTTTTGACCCAGACATCACAGTTAAGAGGCGTCAGTTTATCATGAGTTCAAACAACAAAATGACAAAGGAAGAAATAAGGAACGAAGTGAAGGAATGGATCATTGTTATAGAACTGGCTATTATCCTTGCTGTCGTTTTAAATATGTTCATAGTCGTTAACGCGGTCATCCCTTCCGCTTCCATGGAGACCACCATAATGACCGGAGACAGGATATTCGGAAACAGGCTGGCTTATTTAAACAGCGATCCGAAAAGAGGAGACATTGTTATCTTCAGATTTCCGGACGATGAAAAACAGCTCTTTATAAAAAGGGTTATAGGGCTTCCGGGAGAAACCCTCGCCGTTTATAACGGTCTTGTCTATATAAACGGAAGTGACACCCCTCTGGATGAGCCCTATGTAAACGGCATACCTGTAGGGGATTACGGGCCTGTCACAATACCTGAAGGAGCTTATTTCATGATGGGTGATAACAGAAATAACTCGGCGGATTCCAGATACTGGGATAACCCCTTCGTATACCAGGATAAGATCCTCGGAAAGGCCTTCTTCCGTTACTACAGGACTCCCGGAAAAATAGAATAAATAAGGCTTATCTGCAGCCCAGAAGCCATGAGATGATATAAAGGATCAGCAGATGCGCGGGGTAAAAGGCGTAAAATACATATTTTGTGTATTTCCACCTGTAGCTCCCGCGTTTTTTGTTATACAAAAGCAGCGGAATGATCGATATGAATGCGGTTGGCTCGTAATTAAACGGTATCTCTCCCAATACACATTTAAACAGTCTGTTCTTCCTGAAAAGGTACATAAGGGTTATCGCCAGAACTCCCTTATAACTGTAGTCGGTCTTGAGATAATAAGCGATGGTCATGCTCCCTCCGATAGCTATGAGGCAGCCGATAAAGATCAGTATCGGATGCAGCTTCGAAAACATTGGATTCCTTCTCTCCGAAAGCTCTCTTATAAGATGAATGCAGCACAGCCCGATCAACAGGGTGAAATAAACATTCTGGTAGCTGAAGGTCAGTCTGTTAAAAAGCGCAAGATCAAATATCACCTCAGAGACGATACCTCCTATTAAAAGGTTTCGGGCATATTTCAAAAAGCTCGATGTATGCAGAAAACCCTCCACCAGCAGAAAGCAGTAAATCGGAAATGCGATCCTTCCCACCGCGCGCATGAAATTGTATACCTCGGTCATGCTCTTAAAGCTCTCATAGGACATATTCCCCACATTAAAATTAATATAAGGATTAAGCACCGCGATAGCAAAATGATCTATGACCATTATTACTGAGGCGATGATCTTGAGAGCCTTGCTGGAAAGCCCGATCTTTTCTACGACTCTGTCTAAAAAATCCGAACATTTAGCTGTTAATGTGTTCATTTTCCCTCCCTGTAGCAGATTATTTTATCGTTAACCTATCTGACAGTATAGCACGTAACAGCCTCCATATACAAAAAAATGTATTTATCCGTAAGCAAAGTCGGATAAAAGTGGTAGAAAATGCCGGAAATTATTAAAAATTCATTTAGATTTGTTAAAATTTAAGTGATTTTATCAATGACTTCTATATTTATTTGTGCTATAATTGCTTTTGATATTTTTGAATTCTTTATGGAGGGATATAAATAATGAAAAAGAAATCTGTTTTGTTGCTTCTTGCCCTCTCTGTTTCGCTCGTATTAGGAGGTTGTGGAAAGGACGAGGAGGAAAAAAAGGAACCGGATTCTGCTTTTGCAGATCCTGTTATTCAGGTAGTGACCGAAGAAAAGGTCGAGCCTGAGATGGTCGTAGAAGAAGAGGTTAAGGTTGAGGAAGAAACAAGGGAAGGAATGTACAGGTCGGAACTGACCAACGAATGGATCGATGAATCCATAAAGGATCAGAGACCCATAGCCGCAATGGTTGATAACGAAAAAACAGCTCTTCCCCACTACGGCTTAACTAAAGCGGACGTAGTATATGAAATGACAAACTCAACAAAGAATGAAGGGGTTACCCGTCTGATGGCATTGGTCAAGGATTGGGAAAGCATAACCCAGCTTGGTTCCATCCGAAGCGTAAGACCTACTAATCTTCAGATAATCCCGGAATGGAATGCCGTTATCTGTCATGACGGCGGCCCGTTCTATATCGATGATTATCTTGCAAAGGATTATGTTGAGAACTTCTCCGGAACCTTTTCACGTGTAGATAACGGAAAATCAAGAGAGTTTACCGAATATATCTGCACCGGCGATCTGGATAAGAACTTTAATAACAAGGGCTACAGCAGAACCTACAACGATTATTATCCCGGAGAGCATTATCAGTTTGCCTCTGAAAAGGATCCTGTGGATCTTTCAAAGGATTCCAAGTCCATTGATGCGACCCATATTCAGCTGCCCTACAGGCATAATAAGCCTTATCTGGATTATGATGCCGAATCGGGAACCTACCTTTACTCCGAGTACGGACAGAAGCACACGGATCCCGGCAACAACAACAAGCAGCTTGCGTTCAAGAATGTCCTTCTTCAGAATGCCAGGTATGTGGAGTTCGATTCGAACGGATATATGATGTTCCATTCCATCGATTTCAATCGTGACGGCTACTATATTACCAACGGTAAGGCCATTCCGGTCACCTGGTCGAAGGAGGATGAACTTACTCCCACCAGATACTATGATATGGACGGTGATATGATAACTCTGAATACAGGTACTACTTATGTAGCGCTTATCCCCGATGATATCTGGAGCGGTCTTGAGATAAAATAAGAAGCGCTCATGGCAGGGACAAAGAATCCTATATAACAGTTATAAAAAAGGACTGTCTTTACTGACAGTCCTTTTTCGATGTCTGAGATTTATCATCCCAACGCCTGTTCTATATCGGCGATCAGATCTTCCTTAGCTTCGAGCCCGCAGGAGATCCTTATAAGTCCGGCAGGAATACCGGCTTCAATAAGCTGCTCCTCACTCATCTGCCTGTGAGTAGAGGTCGCCGGATTCAGACAGCAGGTTCTGGCGTCGGCAACGTGAGTCTCGATAGCAGCAAGCCTTAACCTTCCCATGAATTCCTCCGCCGCTTCTCTTCCTCCTTCTATCTCGAAGGAAACCACTCCGCAGCCTCCGTTTGGCATATACTTCTTAGCAAGCTCATAGTAAGGACTGTCAGGCAGCCCGGGATAGCTGACGCTTTTTACCTTTTTATTGTTCTTTAAGAACTCCGCAACTGCCTGTCCGTTTTCGACATGCCTTGGCATCCTCACATGAAGTGACTCGAGGCCCAGATTAAGTAAAAAGGCATTCTGAGGTGATTGTATACAACCGAAATCTCTCATAAGCTGTGAAGTACATTTCGTAATAAAGGCACCTTCATTTCCAAACTGCTTCACATAAACCACGCCATGATATGACTCATCAGGAGTGATAAGCCCCGGGAACTTATCGGCACTTGCCATCCAGTCAAATTTTCCGCTGTCGACTATTGCTCCTCCTACTGCGGCCCCATGTCCATCCATATACTTTGTAGTGGAATGAGTGATAATATCGGCGCCCCACTCGATCGGCCTGCAGTTAACCGGAGTAGGAAAGGTATTGTCAACGATCAGTGGCACTCCGTGACGATGAGCGGCTTTCGCAAACTTTTCTATATCAAGCACGGTCAGCGCCGGATTGGCTATGGTTTCCCCGAATACGGCCCTGGTATTATCCTTAAAGGCTGCATCCAGCTCCTCTTCCGAACAGTCCGGCGAAACAAAGGTCACCGTGATACCCATTCTGGCCATGGTAACGGATATCAGATTAAAGGTCCCGCCGTAGATGGAAGCAGAGGATACTATATGATCTCCCGCTCCGCAGATATTAAAGAGCGCAAAGAAATTCGCGGCCTGCCCCGATGAGGTCAGCATACCAGCGCTTCCTCCCTCAAGCTCCGCTATCTTTGCCGCAACATGATCATTTGTTGGATTCTGAAGCCTGGTATAAAAATAGCCGCTTTCCTCGAGGTTAAACAGCTTCCCCATTTCTGTGCTGGAATCATATTTAAAGGTTGTTGACTGTATTATGGGAATCTGTCTCGGTTCGCCGTTTCCCGGAGTATAGCCTGCCTGTACGCATTTTGTATCGATTTTGTAGTTATTCATTTTCCACGATCCTTCTCTATCTGTTTCTTTTGTTGATCATTTATGCTGTCAGGGTTGAAAGGCGTTTAGACCCTAACGTTGCTATTTTATCATAAATCCGAACCGGGTGTCAAAAAGCCCGGGAGCACCAATCTGCTTATGGATCGGATCGTTACCATTCACGGGCAACCGGAATAGATTATTTGTTGAAGCCAAGGAAAGAAAGAAATGCATCACACCCTTCACAGACATCATTCCATGTTGCCTCAAAGTTTCGTGTATACCATGGATCCGCCACGTTCCGCGGACGGTCCGTGTAGTCCATGAGGCAGCTGATCTTGTTATCAGGGTCCCCTCCCGAGATCCATCTCATATCATATCGGTTTTCTTCATCCATACCTATGATGTGATCAAACCTCCCGTAATCCTTTTTTGTCATGATCCTTGCTCTTTTGCCTTCGCATCCCAGACCATGCTGTGCCAGTATCTTTCTGGCGGGCGGGTATACAGGATTCCCGATCTCCTCCGTGGTTGTCGCCGCCGATTCAATATAGAACCGGTCAGCCACCCCGAGATCCTCAACCTTCTTCTTCATAACAAATTCCGCCATCGGGCTCCTGCAGATGTTGCCGTGGCAAATAAAAAGTATACTTATTTTTCCTTGCATATCGTTACAAATCCTTATTTTCCCTAGCTTTTCCCAATATCCTGTCAATGGGTTATCTTTACATATCTTATCATATCTTCTCATATCTCGGCAGTCAAATGAAGTAAAAAATGGAGTAAAATCCTTACGATCTTACTCCATTTAAGGTATACCCCTTTACCTAAGCTTTACCCAAGTTTTTCCATTCGCTCCAATTCCACCTTGGCATCATCTTCACTCCAGTGTGTATAATAATCCAATGTGACCTCTATTGAGGCGTGCCCCATAATATATTGTAAATTTTTTTGGATTCATACCTTTCTTTGCCATATTGGTACAAAATGTATGCCATAAATGTAGAGCTCTACATTTGTGGCAAAGGTTCTCGATAAACTTCACAGCCCTGTCAGCCTTCGCTTTATCATAATGAGATGTCGGAAGCATAAACGTTGACGGCTTGTAGTTCTTCAGCTTCGGATAACCCGCAGGTCTTCTCTCCGCCATTAAGCCTCACCTCCAAGGATTGCCTCCATCTCTTCTTCGTTATCTTTACCGACACCGGATGCTGCCATGATTCTCGAACTTGCCGATGGAGTTAAACCGAACTCGGAAGCCGCCTGCATCATCAGCTTCTGATTGGTATTCGCAATACCCACCCATGGAGTCTGCTGTTGATATCCCTTTTCAGTCTCAAAAGTTGAGCCTTCAAAGTCAATATGTTCCTGAGCTTCTTTCCATCTGGCATATAACTGACAATAAGCTGCTAATGCAGCCATATCAATCTCTGTTAATACGCCCATCTCAGACAGTTTCACACAGAGTCTATCCCATTCCTTCTTAGCTTCCGGAAGCAGCCACTTCGGACATTCAGGCATTCCTTTTCCTAGCATCGGTTCTTTCGTATTCAGTTTTCTTTTTCCCGGATTGCCTTCCAGCTTCTTAAGTGCCGTCGGCTTAGGCTTTCTTCCTGCCATCGGCGATATCAATAGATACCGGTACCTTCGTCCTGTCCAGATAAGCCATGATGGAAACATTTACGCCGTGATATTCCTTAAACTCAGTGATGTCTATTACATCCAGCGTATCCAGATCATACCGCAAAGCATCGTCACTCTCGATAGAGAATATGTTTTCAAACACTTTCTTCATATCCTCCACATTGTTTGGCATATTTCTCGCCAGAAGGTCTATGTCCCTTGTGGCTCTTGCAAACTCTCCTTCAAAGAGCGCATACAAGAATATACCTCCCTTCAAGGTAAAGCATTCTACGCATTCTGACACCGACAGTCTGTACACGGTTCTTTCCAACCCATACGCCGTCAATGTTTCCTGAAATGTCTTTCCACTTGCTGCCGCCTGGTTTTTCAATCTATCTTTTACTGATATTGCACTTATCATACGAGTACCTCCAGATATTGTCTCATCGCTTTATCGCACTTCATCAGTTCTGCATACTTAAGAAGCCGGTTCAGATTCCGATCCTTCCTTTTCAGATAGGTCACAAGGATTTCTTTCGTTTCTTCAATCCCAACCTTTTCCCTGTAAAACACGATATCCACAACGGTCTTTTCCATATCGTAGATCTGAAATTCATTCTTACCTTCCTTAACCGTAGTCACGCCAAGCTCATGCCTGTCGTCAGTATAATGATGAACATTCATCTGCGGCCAGTCCGGCATAGTGGATATCTTCGCCTTCCTTGGTATGGCTACATCAACTGCATCCGGAATAAATGTAGTCAGATGATAATATACCGCAGCGCTGAGCAGACAAATCACTCCTTTCGGTGTGAAAGCCTCTGCATAATAGAAGTCGGATTCCTCACCACGATACTCTGCATTCTCGTAATAGCTTTTATTCAGTTTTATAAGCTTTCCCTCATCGACCAGCTTGCTGACCTTATACTGTGAGAAGCCTTTTTCTTTAAGCTCCTGCATGGAAAAGATCTTCTGATCTTCAGGAAGTACAGCTGTGCCTGCCATCTTTTCCACCTCAATTCTTTTTAATTTATTTTCGGCATTTTGCTATTCTGCCGAATTTCAATTAAATAAATACAACCAAGTCGGCCGCTTGTCAACCAAAATCTGAGGAGATTACAATTTTCATACCCCCCCATCTTCCATTTCGCGATTTTGCACGCGTGACCCCCGCGCCGTTCCCCGGGAGTCTTACCTGTAGAGATTTCACCACGCCCTACCCGCGACGGGTCTCCGCTCCGCTCCGGACAGTACCGCCCATCAGTAAGATTCGGACAGTCCGGATAAGCACAAGGCTTCTTTGGTTTGCTCGGCATCTGTCCACCTTCTTTCCCATTGAAAAAGCCGCCACGGATTCTTCGTCCGTAACGGCTCCTTCATCTTAGCCTTTTGCCATTTTAACAATATCACATAGGCTTACTGTATCGAACTTGATTTTACTGTATTGTTTTCGGAATCTTGATTTCATCCAGGGCATTCCTGTGAAGACGGAAAACATTGTCGATACCGTATCCAAGTTCAATGGCGATCTCTTCCCATCTCATATAGGAAAGGTACCTAAGCTCCAATACAGTCTGAAGCTCCGTACTCTCCACCGCTTTTATCCTGCGGATGATATCCTTCTTCAGTTCAACCAGCTCCACCATATCCTTGTTGATCTCATTTTTCAGTTCGATGATCTTTATCACCGCATCCTCCAAACGGGAATGCCCCTTGTTCGGATTCCTCGGCATATCCGAATATGTCACGGTCGCTGTATTTCGTAGTCTTTATATAACCTTGAACATCTTTTGTGACATTAGTTTCTCATTTTTCTTTTCTATTTCTTCTTGAGCCTTTCTGAATTCCTCCATGTGCTTTAGTTCTTCCTCGGCATCATTAAATCCTAGATGAGTGTACACGTTCATAGTGACGCTTATATCCGAATGCCCCATAAGGTACGGAGTGTTTTAGGATTCATCCCAGCTTTACCAGTTCAGTCCCTGTCATCTGTGATATGGAAATTTTATACCGTAGCAAATGATCGCAATTCATTTATTCAGCATAACTATCATTGAACTACAGTTCCTTCAATCTCCCAGCCGTAACAGCCTCGTATCTGACGAACCAAAACCTGGTCTCCAAGGCTGTACCCCGGTAGGTGTGATCCCGCCACTGCTATCCTTCCATCACCGGCGATTTCGTAGATCTGATAACCTGCCGCCCTGCATTCCTCCCAAACCCCGCTATAAGCAGGATTATTGGGAAAAGGATCCTCAAGAACTATCCCGGTTATCTCCAGAACATCCTGTCCCGGCTCCAGCTTTCCACCGGATGCTTTTGCCATAATATCATCGTTAAGTTCCATATTCCTGTTATCTGTCATTGTTCTACCTCCTTTGATAAGCTGTGTTGCTCTTTGCTGTATTATACGAAAGGTAATTTATGCCTGGCACCCTTTTTGCGCATCCGGTCGTTTTCAATGTCTATCCGGCTGACCGGGCTCATCAGATATTCAATAACAAATCATCGGCTCTTATTTGATTATCCACTATACTGCTATTCTCATTTGCCTTAATACCATATGTTGTTACAAAAGTACACCTCAAAGCTTTCTTTGTTTTTACACTGGTTTTAAAACAACTTTCTCTGGTCCTGATTTTATCAGCATACATTCCTGTTATAGAATACTCATCTTTTGAATACTTCATTTCACACAGATTCATTACATTATCGCTTCTGTCTATTATCAGATCAATCTGTCCGCCTTCCCAATGATTCCCGTCAGCATCGTCAAAAGCCTTCTCGCTCCAAGCATACACATCGCTTTGGATACCCGATATTCCAAGTTTGCTCTTTATCTGATCAATATGATGGAGGCAGACTTGTTCAAATGCATATCCTGACCAGTTATTTTTGATACCGGACTGATTAATATTTGTCCAGTAATGCTTATCACGTCCACTCCGCCCCTTCACAAAACGAAGGTAAAACAGCGTGAACATATCGGTCAACTGATATATTTTCCCTTTTTCTTTCTTGACGGGGTTTAAATATACTCTTATAAAATCGCAAGACTCGAGATTTTTTAGCATCTTGGTAAGATCACCGCCTGAAAGATTAGACCCGTCTGAAATTTCATCCCTTGTCAAGCCTGTAAGCCTTTTTGCCAACAACTCAACTATTTTCTGATAGTTATCGCTGATTTTAAAGAGTGAACGAAACAAAAAATCATACTCTGTTCTAAGAGGTGCATCTCTATCAAAAAAAAGAGTATCAATATTTACAGATAACGGCAAATCATTATCCAGCATATCAAGGTAATAAGGAATACCACCAAACACCATGTATGCCTCCAGCACCTGTATATTATTATATTTCATTTTCTTGACTGAATTTAGGAACTTTTCCGTTTCTGCCAAAGTAAACGGAGCAAGATATATCGGTCTGCTGATACGCCCATAAAGGCCTCCCGGATCACCGATCAATGTATCTACCATCCATGTAGTTGCAGAACCGCAAACATATAGTTTAAGAAGTTTTTTTGGTTATACTAACCGTTTACAGTCAACAACTGCCCTCCAAAACTATGTAAATATCGCTAGATTTGGAGGGCAGTCGAATCATTCTGTTATATGATGACATGCAGATTTTCGAAATAACTTGCTCTGCTTTTTTCTGTCGTCGTTTAAGATGTTCCCCTCCTCCGACATCGGCCGGAAGACATACTTTTGAAAGGGATGTCATTCAGGGATATATAGAGATCCGCATATCCCGCTGCCTTCCATAACACGGATTCCGAAAGCTCATCATCGGGGCTCTTAAACTCGATAATATTCTGCTTCCGAAAAACCTGAAACACCGCTTTGTTATCATTGTTACCGGGCGAGCAGAGCCACTTTGCAACCCTGTCCTTGTTAAGTAAAGTACTAAAACTTCCCACACCACAAAGGTGTGTTGAACCTGGTGAGTAGATACGCCCCTTACGGGACGTATCTACTCACCAGGTTCGAATCCCATTTTTGATATGGGAAGTTTTAATACTTAACTCTTTTTTTGTAGTAGTATTGTGAACTCTGTAGATGAGTTACAAATACCGGTTAGCTATTCCATGCCAAATGATCTAATACAGACTTACATGACTATGCGTTCTATTCAAGTAACATTTCAGGCAGGAATAAAACCTTTGTCGTTAATCGCGTAAAGCTTCCAGGGCTTAAAAACACTAAATCAAATATCGAAAAAGATGGAACATACTACTATGAGGACACCAACAGTTCGGGGGATTTCAGGGTCATAAATACATGCTTTTCCATTACCGGTGATTATGATGTACGAAGTGAGGCTGACAAGTTCGTGAGTGACTGCCTGAAGCACGTATACGGAAAAGACGCTCCAAAGGATGATGACTTATATGTAACATCCCCCAAGGATGCCTATTATATGTATTACGACAGGATGATCATTGCAGGAGAGTATACGGATTACGCATTCTGGGACAGGAAGGGTTCCAATGGCGATATCGATTGCAGTGGACGCTTCATGTTTGATCGGTTAGATGAGAACACGGCTTATGCGTACGCCTATATAATCGAATCAGACGGACGCTATCCGAGTAAAACCTTTCCAGACAGTTCCTTTGCTAACTACTGGTTAAGTTCACTGACTCTTACCGGGCTGTCTGACTCTCTTTCGTCTGCAGATGATAAGAAAGGAGCCGTATCCGCTATAAACTGTGATATGAAATTACCGGAAAACGGTACGGTATCCGCTCGTGAAATTATCATGGTAGGTATGAACGATACAGAGCTTATCAAAAAATATCATTTGGAAAATGCTGATTTTGATGATGATTATGAGATCGTTGTACCTGACAAGAACTATCGTAAATATATACTTGCAGACAGAAATAACACGCCCTTTTACATGCAGTATCCCGAGGATGGTGCCCACAGACTTTATTACGGATACAATTTAAAGGAATACATGAATAGATTTGATGACGATGATGAGAGTTCATGTATGATGTATCTGTATCTTAATGAAGATGATGAGGTTGTTTATGGATTTGAAGAATATACCCCCTAAAGGGTATATTCTTCTTTCTAAATTCCCTTTTTTAAAAGTGTTTCTATTCAACAAATCGAATTTGTCAGTCTGTCGCCCCCGCCATGATAACGGTGTATCTGTTCATGCACTTATCGTACACACTCCAGCATGCAGTGCCCCACCATTCATGACCGTCATCAAAAACCTTATAATTTTTATCATAAGATAGATATAATACAACCGTCAGCATATCATAATAACACCCCCTTGAGTTACTATTCACGGCCTTTGTGCCGTGATAGTAGCGGGTTTTGCCAATGAAAATCGCCTTCAGTTTTCATGAATTTATTGACAGTCAGGCAAGTATATTATAGTATAACTCGCAGAGGGATAGGCTATATGCCTGTATTATATTTTTTTTATTTTTAGGAAGGTATTGAAATGCGGAACAGAGAAAAAGACGCTGAAATGATGAACGAAAGAAGGGTAATGTTTCTTGAGGCCGGTTTTAAACTGTTTTCATCAAAAACCATTGACACCGTATCACTCCAGGAGGTTGCGGATGAAAGCGGGTTGGGGGTGGCTACTCTTTACCGGTATTTTGTGAATAAGCCCAGACTTGTAGTTGCTGTAGCTACCTGGAAATGGGAGGAATATCTGAAGGAAAACCGGGAACGCAGGCCGAGTGCGGATTTCGGGGAAATGAACGCGGCTGAGGTCTTCGAGTTCTATCTGGAATCATTTCTGGTACTTTACAGAAATCACAGGGATATGCTCCGGTTCAACCAGTTCTTCAATGTGTATGTACAGGCGGAGAATATAGATCCGGAGGTAATGAAACCCTATCTGGATATTATAAATGATCTGAAAGAGGTCTTCCATACTATTTACACAAAAGCAAAGCAGGATGGTACGGTCAGGACCGATGAGACGGAAGAACAGATGTTCTCGACCATCCTTCATCTGATGCTTGCGGCAGTCACGAGATATGCGGTGGGGATTGTGTATGCTCCGGAAGACGCGTTCGATGACGAGACAGAGCTTAAGATAATGAAGGAGATCCTTCTTAAAAAGTACAGCGCATGATCATCAGTGCCGATCAGGGGGAGGTTTTGTCAGCCACAAAACCTCCCCCTGAATTTTTTTTGTTGTAAGTTGGCGATGGGCAAAACCCGTTACTGTCACGGTCTGAAAGGCCGTGAATAGTAACCATTATTCCCCGTTCAATGCCACCATAACCCTGATTCCATTGACCTGCGAAAAAAACCATCGTATAATTAATCAGAACAGAACCAAAACAGGTAACGATTCTGATGGCAATATCCGGGAGCCCTGATAAGCAGATACCCGGATTTACATCTGAACAATTTTTAATGATTTCCCTAAAATATTATTCCCCCGTCAATAATACCCTGACGGGGGAACAACTCTTCGCTGATTACTTTTTTCCCAGCTGTTACCTGTTACGGAGTTTCGTATATATGTCCGTCATAATCAGCAGCAAACAAGGTTCCGCAGCAGTTACAATAATAAAGATCTGTATCCCTGGCATATTCACCTTTATGGATGAACCATTTCTTCTCCGTAGCACCGCAATACGGACAGAATATCCACAGTCCTGCGGTATAACCCCTTTGGCTGATGAATCCGCCATTGACTTCTTCCATTTTCTCGTCATCGAGCGCCTCAACATCTTCCACCTTCTTAAAAACCTTATCTGTCTTCACTAACTTCTTAGCCAGCTCCTGAACTTCCTCATCTGTTAAATCTTTAGCCATTGTAATGATCTCCTTTCTCATGAATCGGGAAAGCGTTTCTATGTTTCTATGATCGCTTCCCTTCTGCTTTATCTTACACATTATTATACGTATGACAGGGTCTTAGGACAACGATTCAGGTGCATAAAGCCGTGACACGCCGTCACATCGTGAAAACAGAGACACCGGCGATACAACCATCAGGCTATACTCTCCCGAACTAGCAGCCAAGGGTATTGTAACAGATTAAGAATCATTTGTCTCACAGATATTTCTTTTATTCAAAACAGGCTACGCACCCTTTTGCGCACCCGGTCGTTTTCAATGTCTATCCGGTAAAAAAGCACCGAAATCAGCACGATAATTGCTGCATATACCACCGATAATACAACATAAAACCATATATCCACCTGCAAAAAGCAATACAGGAAATTAAAGCAGAAATGGATCACTATGCCATAAAGAAGGTTGTCATTCTTTTCCATGAAAAAGTTCATTATAAAGCAAAGTCCCGTCATTACAATGATATTGGATAAGATATAGGGAAGCATCCGGATCCCCGTATAATCCGAATCTACGAACCAGAGTATCGCGTGCCAGAATGCCCATATTACTCCCTGAACTACAGACGCTTTAAAGAAGCTGTACTTTCCGTTCAGGTAAGGCCGAAGATATCCTCTCCACCCGGATTCCTCTCCGGTAGGCCCTGTCGTTATCGCAAACAGGAACGATGCCCAAACCGGATATGTTCCAGGGCTCCAGTATTCACCATATGGTTTTCCCTGTATCAGAGATATTATAAGTACAGAAAAAAGTGTCGCAGACAGAGTGATGATGGCTGAGATCACAAGTGTTGCCATGCTTATCCTTCCACCAAAGGCTTTTTTATAAAACCCGATTATAGTTTTTCCGGGGCAAAAATACTTAAATCCGACCAGCAAAACTATGGTCGGCGCCCATGCGCATACGTTTGACAGTATCCTCATTACAACAGGCGGGCAGTGAAATACCATACTCGCCGTCCCGCATAGTCCCAGCACCATAAACCAAAACACAACATAGCATAAGATCACATAATTCCTGACTCGCTTTTCCATGTCATCCCTCCTTACCGACAGGTTGTCGGTAGAATAATAAAAATATACGGGGCCTGCCATATCAACGGCAAGTCCCTTTTGTTAACAGGATTCTATAAATAAACTACTCAGAAAAACTGTATCAGTGTCTTCTCCAGACTCCCTGCCTTTGCACCGAGCATTTTTTCTATATTGTAAATATATGCTCTGCCCTTTTTCTTTTTCTGCTCGGAAGAGAGGTTTTCATTGTCATCAAATGCGACATTTCCATATATCATGATCATCTCGGCAGCTTCCTGAGGATACTTTGTATCGAAGATGCCGCTATTATTTCCTTCTGTTATCAGTTGTGTAATCAATGGAACAATTCCTTTAATCAGACGTTCCTGCATCTTTTGATGTAACAGGGCATTTTGAGGTTTATGCATCTGTTCCATGATCTCCTCCCCGGCGCTGCTTTCAACACTTAAGGAACAGAGGATTCCTGTCAGCCTTTCAAGAATAGGGCAGTTCTTGTCTCTTACAATAGTTCCGGCACGTTTTACTCCCTCCCGGGTCATCCTGTCAACCAGCGCATCCAGGATTTCTTCCTTGGAGCCGAAATGATGATACAGAGTTCCCCGGGCTATTCCGACCTTTTCTATGATATCGTTTGTGCTCGCATTATCATAGCCTTTTTCTGCAAACAATGCCTCTGCGACATCAAGTATTTCGTTTTTCCTTTCCTCGGCAGACTTTACAATTCTCATATCCGATCCACCTCCGAAAAGCCCGGTTCATCGTATACCATAGAAGGCCCCGGATATTCAGATTTAAAAAACTATATTATAGCCCCCTATAGAAATTGCAGTTGCCGGTGCAGCCGTTCCAATCATGCTCGCACCACTCGCCACCGGAAAACGCGTCCATCTGCTCGTCCGTCAGATCGATACCTTCTTCGCCGACCATCATCAGAAATTCCTCCGGAGTCTTGCACTGCTTTGCCTTTGCGATCTGATCTTCCGTCAGGTTTCCAACCAGCTTTGAAATATCCATATGTTTTCCTCCTCCTTTACGTAAGCACTGATTATTTAACAACGTCTGTGCTAGTACACCGAATAATAATTAACTGGCACATTCACTTGTCTGATTGTCCATACGCTGCGTTATCGTCGGTCGTCGATGCTGGTTAAAAATGATTATACCTACATTTGCTGACTACGTCAATGACGGTCCTTATGCCGGTTACTTCCTCTCATGTATTAATGTTTCTCAACTTTCCATTTCGATCGCGTTTTCGGGAAAATCGGCTTTCAGCCGAAGGTAGAATTTTGCCGTTATGGGTTTACCGGCTTTAAATTTGACCTTTACATAGTTGAAACGGCTGGAAAGCGTCAGAAGACGGACACGACCGTCCTCCTGCTCCACGGGAATTCCTTTTGCAAAGGAGGCTCCGGCCAGTTTTTTATAGCGATCGTCAATCAGTCCATATGCTTTCAGCTTTGCCATGATCCTGCTTCCGTCCCCCACCTCCAACCATTGTGCGGTTTCTGCCGGTCTGATGTGATTGGCTGAAACAGACAGGCCAAAGGTGACTCCGAGGCTTCCATCGGAAAGGATGTCAAATTGAAAATCCGTTTTTCCTGCCACAGAATACAGATCCCGGCAGATTGACAGCATTTCTTCATCCCATGCACGAAATCCAACGGCCTCGAAGGTTTTATGCAGAAACGCCGGGTTTTCTGCTATGTTTTTGGAGGTTTCGGCATTCATATATCCTCCGATACGCATCGGAGAATCCGGTCGCCCCGGAAATAAACCGATATAAGCAGATGGCATATGAGATGGCAGACGATCTGAAATCGCAAAGTAATAAGAAGCGCGCTTTTCTTCGCCGACGGATTCCAAGAAAGGTTTTACCAGTTCCGGGGATGTTCGCGGCTGAAAGTATATGCCGGCTTTGTCTGCCGGACCGGGACCTGTATCCATTTCAAAACCTATAAAAAATCCACTGACAAAAGGAAGTGTGGAATACCACTCGAGCATTTTCCGATATCCGAATCCACATCCGGGATCAAGCTGCAGACCGGAAGAAATCCTCCGATAAAGAACCAGAAGGTCAGCATAAGGTTTTCCGCCTAAAGGGATTCCAGATAATATTCAGGTGTATTTTCACCTGCCATTGCTTTTTCCGCTGCGTTATGCCGCCGTTGTCCACTGCTGCCGAAAAGTTCAATATCCCGCCCGCCGGTCGCAGCCATCATATACAAAAGATCAAAGGTTTCGATCATTGTAGGTGTTCGCATTTATACCCCCTGACTATTCATCCGCGTTATGTAAAACGGCATAGGTGATCATATCTGACAGTAAAATACAATTCCGTCACAAAGTATAACATATATTCATAAGAGACAAACTATCAGTTTTTTCATTGACAAAGATAACCTGATGGAACAAAATATTCTGGATAATTGTTTCAATATAAATGGAGTGACAAAACATGACAAATATGT
>JAEEGL011849175.1_pt1 | contig 19842 bp, 22 predicted proteins | sample 9134231 | NCBI WGS metagenome assembly JAEEGL01 (sample SAMN16246548, study PRJNA631951) | gut metagenome | biome: gut microbiome; feature: rumen; material: fiber-attached | host: Bos | place: Iran: Karaj | collected 2018-10 | reverse complement strand
TCATGGCTTCCTGAAAGATTACATGATTTAGTATATCGTATGACAGCTCAAGAATTAGATCGCGGTAAACTAAAATCAACTGATTATATTTATTTATGGGAAGATAACAACGAAATAGTTGGATGTATTTTACCAGATGGTGATGCCATTTATATGAGTATAAAAAATGGATATGAAAATCTATTTAAAGAAATGGTAAGTTTTGCTGAAGATAATTGTAGACCATTATTTAATAAAGAAGATGATGGTTCAATAGATTTTACTGTTATAGCAAATGATAGTTTGAAATATCGTAGAACTTATTTAGAATCAATCGGTTATATAAGACAACAAGAGGAAGATTATGATAATTATGTTTATCCTCAACAAATAGATGTATCAATTGAATTACCAGATGGTTATAAATTAGTATATGGTGATGAATATACTGATGAAGATAATAAATGGAGTGCTTGTAGTTTAGGATTCCATCCTGATTTAGAAGATCCAAATTATCGAAATGGAATGAGTGCTTATAATTTGCGAAAAGAATCATCAATGTATAAAGATAGTTTTGAATGTCTAGTAATTGATGAAAGAAGTACAGAACATAATAATGTATGTTCATATTGTTTTGTTTATGTTGATAAAAAATCAAAAAGTGCCTTTATCGAACCAGTAAGTACAAGAGAAAAATATAGACATAAAGGAATTGGTACGGCCATGATGCATGGAGTAATATTAAAATGCAAAGAATTAGGTGTAGAAAAATGTTATGTTAATTCTTATGACTGGCGTAGAAAGTTTTATAATGCAGCTGGTTTTATAACTGAAGATATTATAGGTATATATCATAGAAAAATAAAATAGGGGCGATAGAATGAAGGGTATGGATAAGAAAGACCATTTTATTCATTTTATAGAAAAATGGTTTATTATAGGAATTATTCTCTTTGTGATAGTACAATTAATAGCCGGAATATTTATTAGAGCTAATGTTCCAAAAGAAGCTTTAGAAGTATATGATAAATATCAGGATAATTATATAGGACATTGGTATGATGGAACATTCTTTATAGAAATGAACGTTGATGATAATTATGTAAGTCAAGAAAATTATCAAGAAGCGGAAAAAGAGCATCATAATAATCTTCAACATAAAATATGTGAATATGCTGGTACTATTTGTACTATAGTTGCCATCATATTCATTGGAATATCTATTAATAATGATAGAAAGAAAAAGTTACTTAGTGGTAATTCTCCAATATATGTTACATTAGCGGGGGTATTTTATTTATTATACGCACTATTTGAACAAGCTGATTTATTCTTATTAGTTAAAACTGAAGCATCTTATGCTAAAGGTTTTTTAAGTACTGCAACATGGTATCCAGCAATACATAATATATTTATAATACCAGGCTTATTAATATTAATGGGATTAGTATTTAGACAAATACAAAGAAAAGATAATAAAGAAAGTACTAAGAATAATGAAACAATAATTAAAGTAGTAATAGGATTAATACTTGCTATAGGTTTATCATTTATTTTATCTCGTTTAGGTATAAGAATATATGAACTAGTAGCTAATATAATGGGTAATAATGTTAATATTAAATTACCATTCTATTATTATTTATTAGAATTACCTAAAGAATTTGCTATTAGTAGTAATTCTTATATAAAACTAATAGTATTAAGATTCTTTAAAGATTTACCATCATTTATAGCATCTATAATATCTATAATAATGTTTGTTAAGATACTTCTTTCTTATAGTAATAATAAGATATTAACTGAAGAAAATAAAAAGAGATATATGACTATATTTATTTCTTTAGCTATAGCTTCATTAATACTAAATATTGTTGGTTTATTTGAAGTAAGATTATTAAATAATGAATTCTTATATCAGTATAAGAATGCTACTTATACAATAGCTTTAAGAGCTTTAAGTGAACCATTATTATATGCATTTATGATATACTTATTTAAGTATTATATTGAAACAACATATAAAAGGAGATAATCATGAATAAAGATTTATATGAAATGATATTTAAAAGAAAATCTTTTCATTTATTTAGAAATATAGGTAATGAACATCTTACTAAAGAAGAATTAAAAGATATTGAAGAAGAGTTTTCTAAATGTAAACCATTAATAGATGATATTAAAGTAAAAATAAAAATAGTTAAAAAAGAATCTATTTTAAGAGGACAAGAATACTGTATATTATTCTATTCTGAGAAAAAAGATAATTATCTTCAAAATATAGGTTATCTAGGAGAACAATTAGATCTATACTTAGTATCTAAGAATATTGGCTCTTTATGGTTTGGTATAGGTAAACCAGAAGAACAACAATTAGATGGTTTAGATTTTGTTATTATGATAGCTATAGCAAAAGTAGATTCTCCAGATAAATTTAGAAAAGATATGTATAAAAGTAAAAGAAAAGAATTATCTGAAATATGGACAGGTGATAATTACTTAGATATTGCTAATACTGTAAGATTTACTCCAAGTGCATGTAATACACAACCGTGGAAAGTGGAAGCAACTGATAAAGAAATAAAAGTATATAGGTATCGTAAAGAAGGTAAAAGAGGTATAATGCCTAAAGATAAAGTTATTTATTATAACCAAATAGATATGGGTATATTTTTATGTTTTATGGAATTATGTTTAGAACATAATAATATTAATTATGATAAAGAATTATTTGTTGAAGAAGATCATGAACAAGAAAATAATCTATTAGCAATATATCATCTATAATAGGAGAGATAATTATGAATATTGTTCTAAAAAAAGATATTAAATCATTTTTAATTGTTATTATTTTTGGTATATGTATGGGTAGTTTATGTGCAACTCTTGATTTAATTCCAGGTAATAATATATGGACATTTTCATCATTTTCTGGTTCACTTGGCTTTTGGGCTATTACAGGAATGATCGTGTTAATGCAATCAGATAACTGGAAACTAGCTGGTATAAATACATTCTTATACTTTGGTTTTATGAATACAGCATTCTTTTTTACGCATATAATGTTACCATTTAAATATCCAAGATTAACAGGAATAGATAACGCGTTAATGCAATCTCTTACTTGGCTAATACCTTCATTTATATGTGGCATATGTGCTATTATTGCCTATCAAGCTAAGAAAAATAATAAATGGGGTATAATAGCTTTATCACTTCCATTAGGTTTATTAGTATTCGAATCAATATCAGCATTTTGTTCAATAATTATTAATCATAAATATTTATTTCAAACAATTGTAGATGTATTTGGTTTTGTTTTATTATTCTTTCTATATAAAGATAAAAAGAAAAATATATATGTATTATTAACAAGTTTAGTAGTGGGATTAATACTCTTATTAATACAATATTTACTTAATAGTAATATCTTATATTATTAGTATTATATAAAGAACATTTAGTTCTTTTTTTTATGTTATAATATTTATAAGAAAGAGGATATATATGAAAGAAGTAATGAAAACAAATATATATGATGTTGAAGACACAATAATAATAGTAGGTAGTTGTTTAAGAAATATGCAACCAGAAGGATATAAAAAATTAGAAAATATTTCTAATAATATATATGATTTATGTTTAGAAGAAACACATATTAATATGGCTGTTACTAAAATAGGGGGAATGTTAAGAACGGGAAAAGTTCATAATATTATATTTGCTACTGTAGATAGATCTCCTCATTGTATTCAAATGCATTATATCCAAGATGAATTAAGAAAAATGATGAATCTATATGATATTAAAATAACTAATTATGTTGTTGTAGATAATGAATTAATTGAAATAACTCCAGATATTATATCTTTATCTAAGAACTTAGCTGAATTAAATAAGAGGTAATATATGAATGATTTATTCAAACTACAAGATAAAAAATATCGTGAATTTCAAATTAAATTAGTACCTAATATTAATTCGGATACTATTATAGGTATACGTACTCCGGATATGAGAAACTATGCTAAAGAATTATTTAAAACAGGAGACTATAATACTTTCTTAAATGATTTACCACATAAGTATTATGAAGAAAACTTAATACATTTCTTTATAATTTCTATGATAAAAGATTTTGATGAATGTATTAAAGAAGTAGATAAATTCTTACCATATGTCGATTGTTGGCCAGTATCTGATCAAGCTACTCCAAAATCATTTAAAAAGAATCATGATAAATTAATACCTCATATTAAAAAATGGATATCATCTAAACATGTATACACTGCTAGATTTGGTATACGTATGTTAATGAATGAATATTTAGATAAAGATTTTAAAGAAGAGTATCTAACTATTGTTGCTTCTAAAAAAGGAGAAGATTATTATCTAAAAATGATGATTGCTTGGTATTTTGCTACAGCATTAGCAAAGAAATATAATGAAACAATATCATATATTGAAAATAATAAATTAGATATATGGGTACATAATAAATCTATTCAAAAAGCTTTAGAAAGTTTCCGTGTTACTCCAGAGCATAAAGAGTATTTAAGAAGTTTAAAACGTTAAGGTGTTATATGAAAAAGAAAGAATATCTAAATAAATTAGATTCTTTAAATTTAAATAAGAATGATTATTGTATTATTGCTAGTGGTTCTATGTTAATGCATGATTTATGTGATGAAGTATCTGATATTGATATTAAAGTTACTCCCGAATCATTTCAAGAACTATTAGATAAATATCATATGAAACAATCTACTAGATATGATTATGTATATGAATTAAATAATGAAATAGATGTTAATTGTCGTAACTTTAATAGAGATAATATTGAATTTGTAGATGGTTATCCTGTTGAAAAACTGAGTGTTAATCTAAAATGGATGTTAGAAAATAATAGACCTAAAGATCAAGATAAAATAAAAGCTATTCAAGAATACTTAAAAAGAACTAATAAGTAGTTCTTTTTTTATTTGAATATAGAATATATATGTGTTATAGTATTTAGCAATTTAAAGGGGGATTATATGAGCGAATTAGATATTTCACAATTATCTGAATTATTCTTTAGTATTGTCTTTAGAAATATTAAAGATGAACATATAGTTCCTAATTTAAATTTTAAATTTCAGGATTATGGTTCTTTAGATAAATTCTTTGAAGATGGTCCAACATTTTTATATCACGCCTATAAAAGAGATATAGCTTATATACAAAAACATAATGATGATGATTGTTTAAGTATATATATTAATAATAGTGCATTATTCTTTGGTTATTTATTAGAGTTATTAAATGAACAAATGCAATTATTATATGAATATGATGTTAGAACATTACCAATTGAAACAGCTATAGATTTAATGCGTTATATATGGTTACGTATGGGTATTAATGATGTTTCTGATATTGAACAATTCTTAGATAAACAATTACAATTCATGAAAAATAGAACTTTTGATACTCCAGATCCAATCGAAGTAGGTACTTTTGAAGGTTACCCAGTTACTATGAAAACTAAATATGGAGACCTTTATGATGAAACAACAAGAAGAATGGTATTTACTATAGGTGATGATTATAATAACTATGAATTACCACATATTTTATATGATATAGATGATAATAATATTTGTTATATATATGGCGTACAATGTAATGACAAAGATAAAGATAAACATATCGAAAGAAAACTATATCAATTAAATAAAGATATTGAAGAACCAAATGTACATCCTAGTAAAGTATGTTCTTTATTGTTGTTTATAAAACAATTACGTAGTAAAGGAATAACTAAGATAATAGTTCCTGGTATGCAAGTCTTAAATTATCGATATCATGAAATATTATCAGTTGATGCTGAAAAAAGACTAGAAAAAGCCAAAATATTAGCTAAGAATAATCCAGATGATACATTCTTACAAAATAGAGTAGGTTATGTTCAAAATTGGTATAATCATGTACATAATAATCAAGATAAAATTAGTTTCTTAAAAACTGAAGAATTATATAATTTAATGTATCGTATGATGAAACATTTACCAGATATGGTTATAATAAATGATGTAGGTGTACAAGGAGATAGTTTAGATATTAGACTACAGGAGGGTATAATGAATTCAAATGATTTAATCGGAGAATTAAGTTCAAGACAACTTAATACTAAAACAAATAATATGATTGTAATAGGAGAGTATTCTAAAGAATTAATAGGTGAAATACCAGAAACATGTGTTGTTACTTTACCTGAAGAAGAACAACAAGTACAAGTAGATAATATTACAGTTGATTTATCACAAGTTAAAGTAGAAGATTTATTAACATTTATCTTAGATTCTTATGATGATGGTACAATGGATCATGAATATTTAACTATAAAATTTAAATCATTACGTAGTTTAATTACTTTCCAAAGAGTATTAAGAAGAAGAAATATATTTATTCAAATAGTACTATATAATATGGATGGATTAACTGAACAAGAACAAATGTTAATAAATGAATTATTCTATTACTATAGTGAAAACTTTAATGTAACAGCTATTAAAAGACAAGAATTATCAACATACTTTTTAACTGGTGATAGAAGATTAGATCCAAGAGAAAACTTTACTAAATATCAATTAGAAAGATATGTATATAAAAGAGACTAATGTCTCTTTTTATATTGTATTAATAATATTAGAAGAGTATAATAAGTATGAAATGTATAACTTGTTATACATTAAGGAGGATAACCATGAAAGATAGATTTATAGGTATAGCCAAAGTAGGAGATAAAGGACAAATAGTAATACCTAAAGAAGCAAGAGAAATGTTTAATATTAAACCAGGAGATAACGTCGTAATATTATGTGATAAAAAGAAAGGAATGGCTTTAGTTAAATCTAATGCTATTGAAGAAGCAATGGATAAAATGATGCCTAGTAGTAAATAAATATGAATGCTATAGAAACAAAACAATTAACTAAAAAATATAAAGATAAAGTTGCTGTTAACAGTATTGATTTAAAAATAAAAGAAGGAGAATTATTTGCTTTATTAGGAGTTAATGGGGCAGGTAAAACAACGACAATAAAGATGTTATCAGGACTTATATTACCTACATCAGGTGATATAACTATTGAAGGATTAGATATGAAAAAAGATACTTTAAAAATAAAACAATTTTTAAATGTATCACCACAAGAAACAGCTATAGCTCCTAATCTAACTGTTAAAGAGAATTTAGAGTTTATGGCTGGTGTATATCAAATAAAAGATAGAGATAAGAAAATTAATGAATTAGTTAAACAATTTAAACTAGATGAAGTATTAAAAAAGAAAGCTAAAACTTTATCTGGTGGATGGCAAAGAAAAGTATCTATTGCTATTAGTTTAATAAATGATCCTAAAATATTATTTTTAGATGAACCAACACTTGGTTTAGATGTAATAGCAAGAAAAGAATTATGGAAAGTAATCAGTAATCTAAAAGGTAAAAAGACTATTATATTAACTACACATTATATGGAGGAAGCCGAAAGTTTATCTGATCGTATAGGTATAATGTCTGAAGGTAATCTAATAGATATTGGTACATCAGAAGAATTAATAAAGAAAACAAAAACTAAAAACTTTGAAGATGCCTTTGTCGCTATTGCTACTGGAGGTGAATTATAATGCGAATGTTAAATTTTGCCCATAGAAATTTTAAGGAACTAGTCAGAGATCCATTAAGCTTAGTGTTTGAAATAGCATTACCATTATTCTTATTATTTATATTTCAACAATTTAATTTACCAGATGAAATATTTAAAATAGAAAATTTTACTCCAAGTATTATCTTATTTGGTTTTGGTTTTATTACATTATTTAGTGCTACTTTAATAGCTAAAGATAGAAGTACATCTCTACTTATTAGATTAGGTACATCACCAATGAAATCTAGTGATTATATATTAGGTTATGTAATATCTATAATACCTATTATATTAATACAAGAAATATTATTTTTTATACTAGCTATGATATTAGGTTTATCTTTTAGTATTAATATGATATATACTGTATTAATGTCTTTAGTAGTATCTATACTATTTATATCTTTAGGTATATTAATAGGTAGTATAGCTTCTGAAAAAGCTGTTGGAGGTATAGGTAGTGTAATAGTTCAATTAGTATGTTTTACTTCAGGTATGTATTTTCCAAAAGAACTAGTAGGTGAAGTATTTAAAGTAATATGTGAATTATTACCATTTGAAAGTTGTTTAAATATTATTAAAGGTACATTAAATAATGACTTTAGTATTATAACTACACAAAATATAATTACTTTTGCTATATATACCATAGTAATACTTATTTTATCTATAGTAGTATTTAAAAAGAAAATGGTTAGTGATAATAAATAAAAGAAGATTTAATCTTCTTTTTTTATGTTATAATCTTGTAGGTGGTTATATGGATTTCTTATTTGAATTAATATTCGAATTAATATTAGAAGGTAGTATTGAAGCAAGTAAATCTAGTAAAATACCTAAACCCATAAGATATATATTAATATTTTTAATATGTTTATTTTTCTTATTTATTATTAGTTTATTTATAATAATAGGTATAGATATATTAAAAGAGAATAAAATAGGTGGAATAATTATAATAATATTTGGTATATTATTTGCCCTAGTATGTTTATATCGTTTTATTAAAATATATATAATGAAATCGAAAAAGGATGATAATAATGAAGAAGATTAATTATAAAGTTATAATTATCTTAATCCTTTCTTTAGCAGGTATTATATTTTCATATAATGACTATTTTTTATACAATATTCCAATACTAAAAATAACTAATGTAGATACTAATGTAGATACTGAAGGTTATGAAGAAAATTATTATACTCAAAATATTACGGGAGTAATAAAAAATGGTAAATATAAAGATAAAGAGTATAAAACTACTAATTATTATATGGAATCTTTAGTATATGAAGATCGATTAGATAAAGGTAGTGAAGTATTTGTAGAAATTTCTAATGATGGAAATAATATACTTAGCATAGAAGGAATTAAAAGAGATAAATATTTAGTTATATTATTAGTTATATTTATTGATTTAATATTGTTTATAGCAGGTAAAAAAGGTATTAAAACATTAGTTAGTTTCTTTATTAATGTTGGTATTACAACGGGAGCAATACTTATTTATATGCATAATACAGATTCTATAAATGTAATAATACTATATTTATTAGTATCTTTATTGTTTATTATTACTTCTTTATTTATTACTAATGGTAAGAGTAAGAAAACATTTGCGGCGATTGTATCATCGATATTATCTTTATTAGTATCATTTGGTTTATCTTTCTTAATAATTAAATTACATGAAGAAAATTTATATATATGGACTATGGATTATATAGAAGCTGTTAATGATTATTATGGTTATTTATATATAAGTGTCTTATTAAGTGGTTTAGGAGCTATTATGGATGTTTCTATAACTATTTCATCTTCATTAAATGAATTAATTACTAAAGATCCTAATATCGATAAAATAAGCTTATTTAAATCAGGTAGTATTATTTCTAAAGATATAGTAGGTACGATGATAAATGTTATGTTATTTACTTGTTATACTTCAGTAATACCTACAGTTATATTAGCAGTTAAGAATAATATGTCATTATTTAATGCTTTAGACTTTTATGGTAGTTTAGAATTATCTGTTGTTTTATGTACATGTATTAGTATTGTATTAACTATTCCAATAGCTTTATATACTTCAATATTTATTTTATATAAGAAGAAGGAAGTGATAGAGCATGAATAAGATATTATGGTTAATTTTATTCTTTTTATTACTTCTAGTAGGTAGAAAAAGAGGAGCTAAAACATTCTTTACTTTTTTTATAAGTATGATATTAATTATTTTATATATTATATTAATGTTATTTGGAATTAATTCTATAGTATTAGCATTTATTATATGTATATTAGTTAGTTTAATATCTTTATTCTTCTTAAATGGAGTAAGTTCTAAAACCAAATCAGCATTTATAAGTGTAATGATAGTACAAGTAATAGTATTTGGTCTTATATATATTATTACTCATAGAGCTAGTATCGGAGCATTTGGTATAGAATCTATGGAAACTATTGGAGGTTTTTCATTAGGTATAAATTATAATATGCGTAATGTAATAGTAGGTATGTATTTAGTAAGTATAATAGGTACAGTAATAGATACATCTATATCTGTTGCAACGGCTATGAATGAAGTAAAAGAAAATAATCCTAAAATAAGTGAAAAAGAATTATATAAATCAGGAATGAATGTTGGAGGAGATATTCTTAGTACAACTATTAATACTTTATATTTTGCTTTAATATGTACTTTTGTAGGTTTCTTCATGTGGCATAGAGGTATGATGCTAGAAGAAGTTATTAATTATAAAGTATTTGCTAAAGATATAGTTCAATTAATGATTGCTTTTATAGGTTCAATATTAATAATTCCAATAACTTCTTATGTAAGTTCAAAATTATTAATACATAATAATATTAGTAAAATAATTAATAAAATAAAAAAGGACTAGTAACTAGTTCTTTTTTATTTACTTAGTAATCATTTAATTATAAAATAAAAGTAATTGGATAATATCCTTATAAGGAGAGTACTTTTATGAAAAAAGGTTTTGATAATGATAAATATGTTAAGATTCAAAGTAAGAAGATAAAAGAAAGATTTAAATTATTTGATAAATTATATCTTGAAGTAGGTGGTAAATTATTTGATGATTCACATGCTGCAAGAATATTACCTGGTTTTAAGAATGATGTTAAAATCAGTATGTTTAAAGAATTAAAAAATGATTTAGAAATAATATTCTGTATTAATGCTGGTGATATTGAAAAAAATAAAACTAGAGGAGAATATGGTATTACATATGACCAAGAAACTATGTCTTTAATAAATAAATCTAAGAAAATGGGTTTCTCAGTTAATAGTGTTGTTATTACTTTATATAAGAATCAAGTTAGTGTAGATAAGTTTATTAATAAATTAAATAGAAATGGTATTAAAACTTATATTCATACTGCTACTAAAGGATATCCAACTGATGTAGATGTTATAGTAAGTGAAGAAGGATATGGTGCTAATCCATATATTGAAACTACTAAACCATTAATATTAGTTAATGCACCAGGTCCTGGTTCTGGTAAATTAGCTACTTGTTTATCACAAATATATCATGAAAATAAAAGAGGAGTTAATGCTGGTTATGCGAAATTTGAAACATTCCCTGTATGGAATTTACCATTAAAGCATCCAGTTAACTTAGCTTATGAAGCTGCTACTGCTGATCTTAAAGACGTTAATATGATTGATTCATTCCATTTAGAAAAATATGGAGTATCAGCAGTTAACTATAATAGAGATTTAGAAACATTCCCTATATTAAGAAGTATATTAAGTAAAGTATCTAATAAAGATATATATAATTCACCAACTGATATGGGAGTTAATATGGTAGGTTTCTGTATTAGTAATAATGATGTAGTTGAAGAAGCCTGTAAGAGAGAGATAGTAAGAAGATATTATAATGAATTAAATAATTATAAATTAGGTTTATGTGATGAAGATACATATAAGAAAATAAAACTACTAATGAATGAATTAAATATAGATGAAATGTATCTAGATGTTATTAAACCTGCTTTAGATAAAAAGCAAAAAGAAAATGGATTACCAGTAATAGCTATGAAAGTTAATAGAAAAGTATTAACTGGTAAACAAACTGATTTATTAACACCTGCTGGTTCAGTAGTATTGAATGCTATTAAGTATTTAAGTAAAATACCTGATGATTTAGATTTATTAAGTCCAACTATATTAAAACCAATACTTGATTTAAAGAAGAGTATGGGAGCAGGAGATAGATTAAATCTTAATGAAGTATTAACTGCTTTAAGCATATGTTCAGTTACTAATCCATTAGCAGCAAAAGCTTTATCTAATATTCCTAAATTAAAAGATTGTGAAGCTCATGCTACTTATATAGTAACTGGTGCTGATAAAACAGCTTTAAAAGAATTAAAAATAAATATTACTTGTGAAAGTGAATTTATAGATGAGTAGATATTATTATCTACTTTTTTTATGCTATAATAACCTTAGGAAGTGTGTCTTATGAAGTTTATTAAAGAAAATAATATAGCTATAACTATGTGGTTAATATTTGAAGTAGTAGCTGTATCTTTATTTTTATCTACTAAGAATATTTTCTATTTATGTAATTTTACTTATATTGGAACATGTATAGCTATTGGCATATTTCTTATGGGGCATAAAAAGAAGTTTGGAAGAAACTTTGTTCAATTAGCTGTTGGTTTATATATGCTTATATATTTAGGTATAATATGTCGTGAAAATATGCAAATAGAAGGCTTTTGGTATTACTTATTCTTAGGTGTATTTGAAGCTGCTACTATTCATTACTTTGTTGCTAAAATAGCCGGACCATTATTCTTTGGTAGAGGATGGTGTGGTTTTGCTTGTTGGACAGGTATGATATTAGATTTATTACCATATAAAAAGAATCCAGGTGAAAGAAAGAAAATTGGATGGATTAGATATATAGTATTCTTATTATCATTAACTTTTGTAGGTTCATTATTTATATTCAAAGTAGGTAATCTAGAAACTATTATGTTTTATTCATTTATAATAGGTAATATAGTATATTATGCATTAGGTATAATACTTGCTTTTGCATTTAAAGATAATAGAGCTTTTTGTAAGTATATATGTCCAATAACAGTATTCTTAAAACCGGCTAGTTATTTTGCTCAAGTAAGAGTTATGTGTGATCACTCTAAATGTATTAAATGTAATAAGTGCGTAAGAAATTGCCCAATGAATGTTGATATGTTAGATGATTCACGAAAGAGAAAGAATGGAACAGAATGTATTCTTTGTACAACATGTATTGAAGAATGTCCAAAGAAAGCTTTAGGTTTAGGTAAACCAAAAGAATCATAATAGGAGGTTTATATGAAATTAATATTTGGTACTACTAATAAAAGAAAAGTAGAAGACTTACAAAATATTATTAATGAAATGCATGTTGATATTGAAGTATTAAGTATGGAAGATATTGGATGGGATAGAGAAGAAATAGAAGAAAACGGTTCTACTATTGAAGAAAACTCTTTAATAAAAGCCAATGCTATTAGATCATTCTGTAATGAATATGGTATAGATTGTCCAATATTAACTGATGATGCTGGTTTATTTGTCGAAGCCTTAAATGGTGAACCTGGTATATATACTGCTAGATATGCTGATGATGAATTAGCTAGTGATCCAACATTACCTAAACATCAATGTGTTATTAAACTATTAAGAAATTTATCTAATAAAGATAATAGAAATGCTAAGTATAGATGTTGTGTAACAACTATGTTACCAAATGGTGAATATCATCAAGAAGTAGCTGAAAGTGAAGGTACTATAGCAGAAGATATAATTGGTGAATTAAAAAAACCATACTTTTATTCCGTATTTATCTTAAATGGTACTAATAAACCATTTAATGAATTACAAGGAGAAGAACTAGATAACACTTATAGATATAGAGCTATAAGAAGTTCTATTAAACAATTAAAAAGATAGAATAGTCTATCTTTTTTATTATGATTATAATATAATATATATTTATTAAAGGAGAATTAATTATGGCTTATATAGATACAGTAAATCCTATTTTAAAAGATTATTATAAAATATTATCAGAAGATTATCCGGAATTCTTAAATGAATATATTGAAACTCCTAGAATGCAAAAACAAGATAAAATAAGTTGTTCTTGTGGAACATATTATTCTAAAATGCATAATATTGAATTATGGTATTCTAGTTTAGAACATAGTATAGCAGTTGCTTTAATAATATGGCACTTTACTCATGATAAGAAACAAACTCTATCTGGTTTATTTCATGATATATCTACACCAGCATTTAAACACTGTATTGATTTTATGAATAATGATCATGAGAATCAAGAATCTACTGAAGATTTAACAAGAACTATGATTATGGAATCTGAAGAAATAATGGCTTTATTAAATAGAGATAATATATCTATAGATGAAGTAGCTGATTATCATATGTATCCAATTGCTGATAATGATACACCTATGTTATCTTCAGATCGTCTAGAATATACTTTAACTAATGGTTTAGGTCAAGTTAAAAAGATATGGGGCTTAGATGAAATTAAAGATGTATATTCTGATATAACAGTTGTTACTAAGGAAGATGGAACACCAGAGATGTGTTTTAAACATCTTGATAAAGCCGAAAAGTTTGTTGAAGTAATGAGTGAATTATCTATTGTTTATATGGATGATCAAAGAAGATTTAGTATGCAATTCTTAGCAGATATTATGAAAAGAATGTCTGAATTAGGTATTATAACTGTAGCTGATTTATATGAATTATCTGAAAGTGAAGTAATTGATAAAATTAAAGCATGTGATAATTATGATATAGCTGAATGTTTTAAAATATGGCAAGAAGGAATAGACGTTAAAACAAGTGATGTACCTGTACCTAATAAATATAATGTTAATGTTAAAGCTAAGAAAAGATATATTGATCCATTAGTGTTAACAGAAAATGGACCAGTAAGAATAAGTTCAATATCCCCAAAAGCTAAAGCTTGTATAGATAAATGTTTAAGTTATACTTTTGATAGATATATATATATGGACTTCAATTTTGGAGAAAAAGGAAAAATATTTAGAATACAATAAAACAGGATTATTCCTGTTTTATTATGATATAATTTAAAAGAGGCGATTAAGATGAATAAAGAAAAGAATGTTATTAAATATTATGTATTATGTAATAGATTAAAAGATGTAGTAAGAACTGGTTGGAAAAACTGGAAAGTAAAAAGAGAAAGAATAGAGAGTGTAGCTGAACATATATTTGGAACACAAATGTTAGCTATAGCTATGAAATCAGAATATAGCTATGATATAGATATAGAAAAAGTAATATATATGTTAGCTATTCATGAATTAGGAGAAATACTTATTGGTGATTTAACACAATTTCAAATAACTAAAGAAGAGAAAATAAAAAGAGAACATGAAGCAGTACATAAAGTATTAGAAGGTTTATTGGATAGTAAACAAATTGAAGATTTATTCTTAGAATTTGATGCTAAAGAAACTAAAGAAGCTAAGTTTGCTTATCAATGTGATAAATTAGAATGTGACATTCAAGTTAAATTATATGATCAAGAAAAATGTGTTGATTTAACTAACCAAGAAGGTAATAAGACTATGGAAAATGAATTAGTTAAACAATTATTAGATGAAGGTAATTCATGGTCTAGTATGTGGTTAGAATATGATAAGAGAAAATGCTTATATGATGAGAATTTTGCATCAGTATTAGACTATATTAAGAATAATGATATTGGAGAATAAAATGACAATTATTGAATATGAAGATAAATATTTAGAGGATGTAAGAGATTTATTAACTGAATTAGAAGAATATCTTGTATCTATAGATTATGATCATTTAGATCAAGTACATCCAGAATATCACGAAAAAATGGCTTTATTAGATTTAGAAGAAGTAAGAAACTATAATGGTAAATGTTATTTAGCTATTGAAGATGATAAAGCTATTGGTTTAATAATGGGTACAATACCTCCTTATGATGAATATGATTATTTAGATTATAAATGTCCAAGAAGAGGAGAAATAACGGAATTAATTGTAACTTCTAAAGTAAGAAGTAAAGGTGTAGGCCAACAACTAATGGATAAGATGGAAGATTATTTTAAAAATAATAATTGTGAATATGTTTTAGTAGATATATTTGCATATAATGATAATGCTATTAAGTTCTATAATAAAAAAGATTATCATTTAAGAATGCTAACTGGTATAAAAAAACTAGATAAATAATAATATTGTGTTATAATATGTAGTCAATAAACGGGGGATAATATGGAAAGAATAGCTCTTTTTGAAAGTTTACTTAAAGATAGATTTAAAACACCTGAGGATATTTATAATATTATGCTAGAGTGGTATACAGATACTTTTAATACTAAAAAGATAATGCGTCGTCATAAAAAATGGTCTGATTGTATTTATCAAGGTGCTATAGGTCAAGATGATTTTGTAGTATCAGTATCTCATGCTTCATCTGTAGAACCAGATGTTAATGTTCAAATGGTTGTAGATGATTATAAAGAAACTATTATACGATTTATTGAAGATTTTCGTGTATGTTATAACTACATTTATAAAAATAGTACTTTATTAGAAACTATTATTAATTATATGCCTGAGTTCTTAGAAAAAGAATTTAGAGATTCATCTCGTTCGGGAATTAAAACAAGTAATGAAAGAGATGACTCTAGTTATTTAGATGAAAAGAGTCAAATGAAAACATATAAGATGTCTGATTGCAAAGGTAACGGAAGATATGCTTTATCTTGTGAAAGAAATACTACTGCTGGTAATATCTTACAATTTATAGGTTGTGATATATTACAAGTATCTGGTACTTTAACTGAACCTAAAGATTATGCAGTAGACTCTGATGATCATCAATTTTTATTAATTAAATTACAGAATGGAGAATATACTTTATTAGATTTCTTTAATAGAGTTACAGCTAAAAATGTATTACCAAGTGATTATGACTTTTCTAAAGGTTTTAGTATAAATGTATCTCAACCAGATTCAGATATTAATTTAATATATGAAGTAGATGGTCCATTATATAAGATGACTCCAGATATATTAAATGCTGAAGCTATTTTAAGAGGTTTAAATAGAAGACATAATAGTATAGATAAAAAGTATCGTTCTAATCAAGAAATTGATATAGAAGGAGAATTAATACCTTTAAGACAAGAATATAATGACTTATTAGAATTAATTACTAATAGTGATATTGAAGAAGATATTAAAAATAGATTAACTATGATAGCAAATGATTATATATATAATTTAAATAAAATAGAAAAAAGAATTACAGGTAATCATGGTTATCAATTAAAATAAACTAGAGTATATCTCTAGTTTTATTAACTTATTTATAGTATAATTGTTTAGTGAGTTTCGTTTGAGAAGAGGGATTGTTAGTGGAAAAATATAAGGATATGACAATAAAGAAAAGATCTAATGTTAAAATGCTTAGAAATCTTATTTTCTTTTTTGCATTAATTATTTTTACTTTTTGGTATATATTTAAAGATCAAGATTTAAATGCTTTAGTACAAGCTATTAAATCAGCTAATATTATATATATTCTTATTGGTACTCTTATTATGTTATTAACTTTTACTATGGAATCAATAAATATTAAAAGTATATTAGCTACATTAGGAGAAAAGAAATTTAGTATCTTTACTGGTTTAAAGTATACTTTTATAGGTAATTTCTTTAGTGCTATTACACCAGCAGCAACTGGTGGTCAACCTGTTGAAATATATTACATGAATAAAGATGGTATTAAGGCTGCTAATGGAACTATGGCTATGTTATTACAATTATGTGGTTTCCAAATAAGTACCATAGTATATTCAATTATATGTGCTATACTTAATCCTCATTTATTAAGTGATGGAATAGTATGGTTTTATATACTAGGTATAGCTATTAATGGGGCAGCATTAACTTTTATGTTAATATGTGTATTTGCTGATAAATTATTAAAAAGAATTATTAATTGGAATATGAATATGCTTAAGAAGATAGGTTTAAAGAATGCTGATAGAATGCAAATAAAAATGGAAGAAGCTATTAATCAATATTCTGAAAGTTCAGCATTTATTAAATCTCATATGTGGGTATTCTTTAAAGCTATATTTAGAGTATTTATCCAAATAGGTTTATATCATTCAATACCATTCTTTGTATATAAAGCATTTGGTTTAAGTGATTTAAATTTCTTCCAAATGTTTAGTATGCAAGCAGTTCTATATACTACTGTATCTGGTATTCCATTACCAGGAGCAATTGGTATTAGTGAAACATTATTCTTAAAGCTATATAAGATGGCTTTCGGAGAAGCATTACTAAGTGGCGCTATGTTACTATGTAGATTCGTATCATTCTATTTCTATTTAATAGTATGTGCTGTAGTAGTAGTAATCGTTGGTATTAAAACTAAATCAGTTGATAATGAAATTGATAAAGGTATAAAAGATATAGAAAATCATGATATTAAATTAGTAAGTAAAAATATTGCTTATGTTTAATAAATAAAACTGAGATAATATCTCAGTTTTTATATGAAAAGAACAATTATTATTGTATAATATTAATAAGAGTTAAAAGGGTCTTTTAAGGGAGTAATGGTTATGAAAAAACTTGAAGATCATACAAGAAAGATTACTAAGATAGATTATATTATTATGACTATTATGGTAATCTTATATGGAATACTTTCTTTTATTAACCTGGGAGATATGAAAGCTCCACAAACTTATAAAAAATTTAATAAAAATGATTTTATTATTATTCCTTTAGAAAAAGAAGAACATCTATCTAGAATAAGATATTACACTGGAAATAATTTCGGTGATTTTAGTGTGTATTTTTCTACAGATGGAGTAGAGTTTGATAATCGTAAAAAGATTAATACTAAAGCTCCTTTTATATGGAAAGATGCTGGTATAAATAATACAAGAGCTAAGTATGTTAAAATACAATCTAGATCAGATAATAATGTATTAGGAGAAATACAACTATATGATAATAATCATAATATAGTTAAATTTAATACAACTCCAGATAATCCTTTAACAGATGAACAGGATTTAGTACCTACCCAAATATCATTTATGAATAGTACTTATTTTGATGAAGTATATTATATGAGAACTTCATATGAATATGTTAATGGTATAGATGCTTATGAATGGACTCATCCACCATTAGGTAAACTAATTATTTCTATACCTATGTTAATACTTGGATTTAGTCCATTTAGTTCTAGATTAATGGGTAATATAATAGGTATATTATTAATACCAGTATTCTATATACTTGTTAAGAGAATATTTAAAAATAGAAAATGGGCTACATTTGGAGCCTTATTAATGATGTTTGATTGTTTCCATTTTGTACATACAAGAATAACCTTAATAGATGGAATACAAATACTATTTATATTATTATCTATTATATTTATGAAAGATTATTTAGATTTAAAACGGGAAGCTCCTTTTAAATATAAAGCATATAATTTGTTCTTATCAGGATTCTTTATAGGATGTGCAATAGCTACTAAATGGAATGCTTGTTATGCAGCTTTAGGTTTAGCTATAGTATTCTTTATTCATTTATTGAAATATTATAATATTACTTTAAAAGGTATATTAAAGACTATTAAAGAATATGCTAATTTTACTAATATAATATTATTCTTGAATTTTATATTTGCTATACCATTTAGTTTATACTTTATAACATATGCTTTTGTTAATCCAAATAGTGCTAAGATAACCTTAATGCTTTATATATTAATAGTAATACTAGGTATAGTTATTAAATTTATTTCTAAAGATAAATACTTATTTAAATTAGTCTTAGTAGGTGTAGGTAGTTTTATAATTACACCATTAATTATATATATAGGTAGTTATTTAATATCACCACCACTTGCTCATTATAATGGTTCACTTAGTGGAATAGGTGATATGACTAAGATGATGTATGATTATCATTCTAAATTAGTTGCTACGCATAATTTTTCATCTAAATGGTATCAATGGCCAATTATGTATAAACCAGTATGGTTCTATGTCCAAGATATGGCT
>JAEEGL012433692.1_pt1 | contig 19843 bp, 19 predicted proteins | sample 9134231 | NCBI WGS metagenome assembly JAEEGL01 (sample SAMN16246548, study PRJNA631951) | gut metagenome | biome: gut microbiome; feature: rumen; material: fiber-attached | host: Bos | place: Iran: Karaj | collected 2018-10 | reverse complement strand
TACTCCAAATAATAAAGGTTCATATATAATATTTGGAATATTCAAATGAATTACTATTTTATATAAAAATGATTCAATATTACTAAAGATACTACTTAATAATTCACTAGGATAATTTGATACAACTATTGTTATAAAAAATATAGTAAATAATATCATGATCATTATCATAATAGTTATTATTTTATTAGAAAATAATTTATCAAAAAAATTAACACTTTTTTTATTATTATCTTTATATACCTCTCTCATTACTATTTTAGAAAGAGTATTTATCTTTGAGGAAACAGAATCATAAATTTCTTCGCTATTAACATTCATTAATATATTATCTAAACTCTTACTTTCAATATTTATACCATATCTATCATTAATAGTATTAGAAATACTTTTATCTTTTAATAAAACTGATAATGAAATATATCTATTATTATAATATTTTGGTAATACACTACTAACTTCTCTTATTTTGCTTTCTACTTCTAGGTCATAATAATAATTAAAAGTACAATAAGATTCACTATCTAAACTATTAATTAGTTCATCAATGCCAGTTTTATCAAATGTAGAGACACTAACTACTTTAACTCCAAATATTTCACTTAATCTTTTAGTATTAATTTCTATATTCTTCTTTTTTAGTTCATCTATCATATTAATACATATAATGATATTTTTATTAATCTCAAGTATTTGAAATAATAGATTAAGATTTCTCTCTAGCATTTCCCCATCAATCACATATATTATTTTTTTATAATCTCCAAAAAGTAACATATCTCTTGCCACTACTTCTTCTTCACTCAAGCTTGAAAGAGAATATATTCCTGGTAAATCTATTAAGGTATAATTTGTGCCAACTATTTTTTTAGATGCACATTCTACCGTTTTACCAGTCCAATTACCTGTATGTTCATTAGATTGAGTTAATATATTAAAAATAGATGATTTCCCAACATTAGGATTTCCACACAATAATATATTATTCATATTTTACCTCTATATTTAAAGCATCTTCATTTCTAAGTGCTATTAAAGTGTTTTTAATTCTATAACAAATAGGATCTTTAAAAACCGATTCAAATTCTTTAACTATTACACTCCCCGGTATTATTCCTAAATCATATAACCTTTTTCTTTTAATACCATGTATATTAATAGATGTAATAATTGCTCTTTTATTAAAATCAATTTTATTTAGAAACATATTATCACCTAAAATAATATATGACCTTCTTTATTATTTGGTTAAGTCATATTATTAATTATGAAAGATTTATTTAATGTTAATCCAAAATATTCAACAATAATAGCTTTTATTTTAGGACTAGTTTTAATAGATGATTTTAGTGCCTCAGAGCAAAATGCTATTGGTGAATGGTTAATATTAATAGGCCAAACCCTACTTACTAATTCTGGCCTTCAAGTAGTTATAGAAAACAGAATAAACAATTATAAAACTAATATTAATTCAAAAGAATTAAAGTCCATATATAATCCAACTATATTCGATATAAACAAAACAAAAGAATTATTAAATCAATTATATAAAAATAACACTAATGACATAGATATTTTATATAAAGCAATTAATAAATTACAAAAAGAACTTGAAAAAATAAAAAAAGAATAGTTATTTAATAACTATTCTATCTTTATCTTTTTCATTATATGTTATTTTAACAACATATCTTTCTAATTCTTTATTATCGTATATTTTTCCTTCTTTTAAGTCATCAATATACACACTTAATCTATCTCTATTATCAAGTCCTAAAGAAATATATAAATTATTACTATCTTTTTTAGCAAAGTAATCATAATAACATTCAAAATATTTAACTTCTACATTTACTTTATCACTAATTGTCTTATCATATTCAATTATATAATCAGTATTATAATTAGAATTAAATGTAATGAATAATTTCTTTTCAGGATCATTTGGTAAATTATAAGAAGTAGATTTCTTAGTCATATTATATTTTTCTGTTACATCAGATGTTACTTTAATTTTTTGAATTTCCTTCATGAACAATGCTATTCCAGCAGCAGTAACTGCAGTAAATAGTATAATTGCTAAGAATGGCCATAGTCTTCTTACTTTTCTTCTAAATAATGAACCATTTATAATGATAATGATTGATAACACTAACATTGTAAGTCCGCCTAATGCTATAACCATACCATATAATTTAACGCCATCCAAGAATGCAAAACAACCAGCAATGAAGATTACACATATCCATAACCAAGCAAACAATAATATAATTGTAAATATAACTCTAATTGTACTAAGAATTATTCTTTTAATTCTTTGTTCTTTAGTTTCAAATATTTTCTTTTCACTAACTATTTCTGTAACATCAGCTATTTCATCAGGTACTTCTTCAGTTATTTCTTCTATCTTATCTTCTATTTTTTCTTTAAGTGTTTTTTTCTTTTTAAATCTATCAAAGAAACTCTTCTTTTCTTTCTTTTCTTTTTCTTTCTTCTTCTCTTCTTTTTTCTTTAGTCTTTCTTCTTTTCTCTTAGTTCTCTTTTCTTTTAACTTATCAAAAAAACTTACTTTATTTTCACTACTTTTTTCTTCTGCTTTAGTTTCTTTGATAACTTCTTTTTCTTTATCTTCTAATTCTTGCTTTTCTTCAGTTGTCACTTTTTCTAATTCTTGCTTTTGTTTTTCTTTTTCTTCTTTCTTCTTTAATCTTTCTTCTTTTCTTTTAGCTCTTTTATCTTTTATCTTTTGAATGAAACTAGTTTTATCTTTGTTAGTTTCTTTTTTCTTATCTTCAGCTTTCTTTTCTCCTTTTTTATCTTTATTTGGAGTAGATGCTTTATCTTTTTTAAATTTAGAAAAGAATTTATTAATCATATACTCAGCATTTCTAGTTTTTCTATATTCTGCTATCTCTTTTTCGGCAACTTCGCTTACTGGACCAATGCTTTTTAAAATGCTAACGATTTTCTCTTTGTTTTCTTTTCTTTCGTCAATTATTTTTTGATACTTTAAAACAATAGCGCGTTTATCTCTAGCACTAATAAACTCTAATTTCTTCTCTAATTCTTCTAAATATTTTTTATCCTTTTTCATAAGCATTCTCCAAATCAAATTATATACTAATCTATTATATTATATTTGTCAACCAAATATCTTATTAAATTTCTCTTTTAGAATATTTTTTATATATTTTTTAATATTATTATATATATTTTTAAATAATAATTTAATTTTATCCCATATATAATCCACTATTTTGTCAAATATCGAATCATCATCCTCTTTGTCCTTATCATCCATAATTTTATCATCTTTTTTATTATTATCTTCTTCTGACCAAATTCCAACTTTTTTATCTTTAGCTTTATCTTCTGCTTTATATAACTCATCTATATATAGATAATCATCATAAACATATTCGACTTTTGCATAACCTAAAGATACAAGTTCTTTTTGTAATAATTTTTCATCTATAAATATCCATCCAAGACTTCTTCCATATTTATCTTCTTTTTTAGATTTAGGATCATATTCAAGAATTATTTCATTAGCATCTTTTAAATGGTTACACGTATAATCACTTGCTTCTTTAGCATATGGTTCATCTTCTGTTTTAGTAGCATATTTTGTTTCAGGAGTATCAATACCAATCATACGAACTGTTTTCTCTTCACCATCTATTTTAGCTCTAAAAGTATCCCCATCAATGCAATCTATATCTGTTAATGTTACACTTTTAGCATTAACTATATTTAAAAAAAGAAAACACAATAAAAATAACACTACTTTTTTCATAATATTATTTTATCATAAAAACAAAAACAATAAAATGAATAATTACCTATTATAAGAATATACTATAATTGTAAAGTTTTTTAAAAAAATTAGCACTCTCTATTGACAAGTGCTAATTAATGAGTATAATTATATTTGTAAGGAGATGATAATAATGAGTTTATTACCAGGTAAATTTTATTTAGATGATTTCTTTGATGATTTTGTTCCAATGGGAAGAGCAAAAGAAATGGATATGAAATGTGATATCTATGAAAAAGGTGGTAATGTTCACATTGAATTAGAAGTTCCAGGATTCAACAAAAATGATATTAAAATTGATGTTGATGATGGCATCCTAACAGTAGCTGCTCATAAACATGAAGAAAAAGAAGACAAAGAAAAGAATTACTACAGAAAAGAAAGAATTTATGGATCTTATAAAAGACAATTTACTGTTGGAAACATTAAAGAAAATGAAATCAACGCTAAATTCAATAATGGTGTATTAGAAATTTCCTTCCCTAAAGAAGAAAAGAAAGAAACTAAGAAATTCATCGAAATAAAATAATTAATTAAACAAAAAAAGTTCTCAAATGAGAACTTTTTTGTTTAAAAATTGGAAAATTGAATATAATAACTATATAAATATATTGACGTACATAAAAATGTACGCTATAATGTATTAAAGAGGTGAATTTATGAATACCATAAACATAACTAATGCTAGACAAAACATCTACAAGCTTGTTTCAGATGTAAATGTTGGATTTAATCCAATAACAATAGTAAACAACAAGGGTGGAAATGCAGTTTTAATATCTGAAGACGAATGGAAAAATATCGAGGAAACACTATTTTTGTCAAGTATTCCAGGATACATAGATGAGATTAAAAAAATAGATAAAGAGCAAAATTGGGCAGTAGCTGAGGAATATAAATCTGATGAAGAATGGTAATACTTATAGAATTCTATTTTCAAAAATCGCTAGTAAAGATAAGCAAAAACTTAAAAATGCTGGTCTAGATAAAAACTGCAAAAAAATATTAGACTTGATGTCAGAAAATCCTTTTTGTTATCCACCAAATTTTGAAAAGTTAGTTGGAGATCTTTCCGGTTATTATTCAAGAAGGATTAATAGACAGCACAGAATAATCTATAAAGTTAGTGAAGAAAAAAAAGAAATATATATAATTCGTATGTGGACGCATTATGAATAAAAAAGACACATAAAGTGTCTTTTATTATGGCTTCGTTTTATAATTTCATACCGACTTCATTTGTATTAGTGTATTCTTCATTTTTTAAACCCATTGCTTTTGCATATTCATCAAGTACTTTATCAATTTCTGAATACATTCTTATTGTTGGATATATTATATCTTGATAATCTTGTGCAGATAATTTTTTGATGGAATTTTCCTTTATATATCCTTGCCTTTGCGCTCTTGCAAATGCTCTTTCTTCAGGATTTTTGTCTATTAAAGATTCTAATTCTTCTATAGCTTTATCTATTTCTTTTCTTTTTCTATCATCACTAATTTTTGGAAGTTCGCCATTTTCAATTTCTAAGTTTACTTGCTGTATAGCAAGACTATATAAATTTATATTACTTTGATTCTTCTCTTCAATATTATTTTTTTCTATAGATTTAAATTTAGTTGAAACTATATTCTTTTTGGTATCAATTTCTTCTTTTTGAGATTCTTTAAATTTAGCTTTTATTTCATCTAAATTATCTCTTTTAAATCTATTATTCAATTTTTCTTGTTCTTCATTATACTTTGATTCAAATTGTGATGTTCTTTCTTTATACTTTTGAATTAGATTATCTATAACTTCAATAGCATTTTTATTTATATCTTTAGCACACATATCTTTCATTTGTGACAAAATATCTAATACATAATTGCATTTAATTGATTCAGTTAAATAGTATTTCATATTTTTCATATATGGTATATATTCTGGTGAAGACTTTTCATATTCAGATAATCTCATATCAATATCTTTAATTCTAACATCATTTTCCACTATAAGAGAATTAATATCTACATTAGAATATCTATATCCATAATTATAACCAAGGTAATGTTCAATGACAAAATCCATATCTTTCTTTTCACCATTTAGTTTTCTAGCATTTGTGTTATCCATTTTTTTATATATATTGCCTATTCTAGCTATGATACTCTGAGCATCTCCCATTGGCTTTTCAATGTCTTTTTGTTTATCTTTTCCAATTGCATTTGATAGAGAGTTTTTATCAACTTCATCAATTATTCCACTGATATTATTAACCATTGCAGTTAAATTAGAAAACAAATATAAATGTTCATCCATATGGCCAATATTGTGTCTTAATTCAGAGATATATTTTCTTAATTCATCTAAATTAACTTGCATTTTTTCGTTTTCACTGATGTCTCTGTTTTCAAACAATTTACCTAAAAGAGTCCCATATTTCTTTTGCTCGACTTTATTAAAACTATTGTCATGTGATTTATTAACTCTTTTTTCAGTTTCCTTTAACATGTTGTTAAGCCTTATAGTAATTTCTTCAATTCTATTTCTTAATTCTGTTACTCTTTCAGTCATAGATATCTAGACCTCCCTATAATAAAATTATATATTTTTTTATATACTCATTCAATAAAATCCTAATTCATTTTACATATAACTTGCACATAAAAAAGACACATAAGTGTCTTTTATTTTGTTACATTAAATCTAAATAAGCAAATATCACCATCTTGCATTAAATAATCTTTTCCTTCAAGTCTTGCTTTACCTGCTTCTTTTACTTTAAGTTCACTTCCACAAGCAACTAAATCATCATAACTCATAACTTCTGCTTTAATAAATCCACGTTCAAAGTCTGTATGAATAAGTCCTGCACATTCAGGTGCTTTCATTCCATCTTTAAATGTCCATGCTCTTACTTCATCTTTACCAACAGTAAAGAATGTTTTAAGTCCAAGCATATGATAAGTTATATGAATTAATTGATCAAGTCCACTATTTTGAATACCTAAATCCGCTAAAAATGCTTTTTTAGATTCTTCATCTAATTCAGAAAGTTCACTTTCAATCTTAGCACACATTAGTACTACAGCTGCATTTTCTTTAGATGCATATTCTCTTACTCTTTTAACATAATCATTTTCGTCATTTAATAAATCATCTTCTGATACATTAGCAAGATAAATAAATGGTTTATGTGTAATTAAATTATATGTTTTTATTAATTTAGATTCTTTTTCATCAAAAGATTCTAATCTTAACATTCTTCCTTCACTTAATACTTTTTGTAATTTTTTAAGTAATTCTACTTCATATAATAAATCTTTATCATTAGTAGTAGTTGCTTTCTTTTCTATTCTAGAAATACGTCCTTCAACTATTTCTAAATCGCTAAGTATAAGTTCATAATTAACTATTTCTATATCACGTATTGGATCAATATTACCTTCTACATGAATTATATCTTTGTTTTCAAAGCATCTTACTACTTGTACTATTGCATCTACTTCACGAATATTAGCAAGGAATTTATTACCAAGTCCTTCTCCTTTAGATGCTCCTTTTACAAGACCAGCAATATCAATAAATTCATATTGAGTTGCGATTAATCTTTCAGGCATATACATATCATTTAATGTTTCAAGTCTTTTATCAGGAACAGTAACAACTCCTACATTAGGATCTATTGTTGCAAAAGGATAATTTGCTGCAAGAATATTCTTTTTAGTTATTGCATTAAACAATGTACTTTTACCTACATTTGGAAGTCCAATTATACCAGCCTTAAGCGCCATATATAACACCAGGATAAGATCCTATTCCAGTTGGAATTCCTATCAAGTACCATCCTATGATTAATACAAACCAAATAACCATACTATAAATTGCATAACTCTTCATATATTTAAAACTTCCGAAAATAGTAATTGTATCATCACTTGTATTAAACTTCTCTAAGAACGCTATATAAATTACATAATATAAGAATAATGGAGTCATTCCTTTCATAACAGAATCAGATGCTACAAAAAGAATTTGAGCAAATTCAGGGCTAATACTAGCATTCATAAATACTGGTACTATACTACCTGAAAAAATATTCCATTTTACCATTGATGATGGACATAATAATGTTGCTATAGCAACTAATATGAATGTAATAACTATTAACCATACGCCAGTAAAAGTAAATCCACTAATGATTCTTGCAAACCATCCACAAAATACTAGTCCTATATTACTTTCTTCAAATACATTTATAAATAATGATGCAAAGAATAACATTACAAGGATATTACCTATTCCATCTAAAGATGCTCCTAAGCTTACTGCTACATCATTATTATTTTTAATTGTTTTAGTTACAAATCCGTAACCTAAACCTATTATTACAAATAATACTGTTACTATGAAAATAAATCCTTTATTGAAAAGTGAATTACTTCCAAATAACATATCTATATATTTAGCTCCACTCATATCAAGTAAAGCACCTGATAAAGGAAGTCCAGGTATAATCATATATACTATTAATAGAATATATATTATTCCAACAAATAAACCAATTATTAACCCTCTTAATTCTCTATTAGTAATAACTACTTCTTCTTCACTATATTCAACTCTTGGAAGTCTAGTCATTATCTTCTTTTCAGTAATATTTGTAAATACTATAGCTGTTGCTATAAGTGCAACTATCATAATAAATAATGAAAAGAATACACTTATATTATAATTTGGATCTAATATCTTAGCTACATTTAAAGTCATTTCAAGTAAGTTACTATCATTTGCAGATAAGAATATATTAATACCATATCCAAATGATAAAGATGCAAATGAAGCTATTATTCCACCTAATGGATTTCTTCTTCCATATTTAAACAATAAAGCTCCAAGTGGTAACATTACAACAAAACCAATATCACCTAATATTGAAAACATTAAACTTACTAATACTAATAAAAATGTAATTGTATTTTTCTTTGAATTCCTAGTAAGTATTGTAAAGAATGTTTTCATAAATCCAGACTTTTCTAAAACGCCAATACCTATTAATACAATTATTAATGTAGAAAGTGGTGCAAAATTAACAAATCCACTTACTGCAGTAGTAACAATATGTTTAATACCACTTAAACTTAATAAGTTTTTAACTTCAACGACACTATTTACTAATTCAGATGTTACTGAATTAACACTATTATATTCAGCTTGAGCATTAAATATATGTAATACTCCACTTAATAAAATAGTAATAAATACTAGTAGAATAAATGTCATTATAGGACTTAATTTTATTTTCTTCTTAAACATTAGTACTCCTCTACTTTCTTAAGTTTTTTATCAAATTCAACCTTATCCATCATTATACTTCTTCCACAATTAATACATTTAATTTTAATATCAACACCCATTCTAGTAATTTCAAATAAATTAGTTCCACATGGATGTTGTTTTTTCATTATAACTTTGCTTCCTAATTTATATTCTTTATTCATACTAATCAACTTTAACTTCTATTTTAAGAATATCAAGTATCCTTTCTAAGTCTTTATCACTATTAAATGGAATAACTATTTTTTTATTTTTAATACTAACTTTATTACCAATGGTATCTGTTAATATATCTTCAACATAACTATAGTTATTAGGTTCTTTAACTTTAACTATTTTATTCTTTCTAGTATATTCAGGATTAACTACAAGACTTTCTAAATCTCTTACTGAAATATTATCTTTTTTAATCTTTTCTGCAAGAGACATTATTTGTTCTTCATTTTCAAGTTTGCTTAATATTTTAGCATGTCCTACACTAATATTTCCATTCTTAATATCATTCTTTATTGAATTAGGTAATCTAAGTAATCCCAACATATTTGTTATATGGCTTCTACTTTTACCTAAACGTTTACTTAATACTTCTTGAGTTAAATTTAGTGAATTAATTAATTTACTATAACCTTCTGCTTCTTCAATAGCATTTAAATCTTCTCTTTGTATATTTTCAAGTAACGCTATTTGCATCATTTCAGGTTCGGAAAAATCTTTTATAATTGCAGGAATAGTTTCAAGACCAGCTATTTCACTTGCTTTCTTTCTTCTTTCACCAGCTACTATTTCATAACCTTTAATACTCTTTTTAACTATAATTGGTTCTAATACTCCAAATTCTTTAATTGAATCTGCTAACTCTTGTAACTTTTCTGGATCAAATGTATGTCTTGGTTGATATGGATTACTTCTAAGTTCACTTAATTTAATTTCAACAATATCATCATCTTTAGCATTTTCAACAATTTCTTCAATTGGATCCATATAAAGTGATTCATTATTAAATAATTGTTCAAGTCCTCTACCTAAAGCTTTTCTCTTATTTCCTGTCTCCACTTTCATCCCTTCTTCCATTCTTCTCATTCCTTTCTATTACTTCTTTAGCAAGATTTAAATAAGCAAGTGCTCCTTTACTTTTTGGATCATATTCAATAATAGGTTTTCCATGTGAAGGTGCTTCAACTAATTTTACTAATCTTGGAATAATTGTACTAAATACTTTTTCATTAAAATATTTACGTACATCTTCTACAACTTCAAGTCCAAGTAAAGTTCTTCCATCAAGCATAGTTAGAAGTACTCCTTCTATTTCTAGATGTTGATTAACTCTCTTTTGTATTTTTAATATTGTAGATAATAGTTGATTAACTCCTTCTAGTGAATAATATTCACATTGAATAGGTATTAATACTGAGTCAGAAGCAGCAAGTGCATTAGTAGTTAAAATACCTAAATTAGGTGGACAATCTATTAATATATAATCATATCTATCTTTAATACGTTCTAGTTGTTTCTTTAATTGTTGTGTAATAATAAAATTCTTATCTTGAATACTTAATTGAATAAGTTCTATATCTACACTAGCAAGATCAATTAATGCAGGTATAACACTAAGATTTTTAAATGGAGTTTTAATAATAGTATCTTCTATATTACATTCATCCATCATTACATTATATATACTTTTTTTAATTTTTACTCTTTCAATTCCAAGGCCAGTAGTACTATTACTTTGTGGATCTAAGTCAATTAGCAAAACCTTTTTACCAAATTGCCCTAAAGAACTTGATAAATTAATGCTTGTTGTTGTTTTTCCTACTCCACCTTTTTGATTTACTAATGATATTATTTTTCCCACGATAGTTCCCTTCCTTACTACTAAATATTTTAACATATTAGCATTTGTTTTTAAACAATAAAATATTATTTTATGTGAAAATAAATCACCTATTAAGTGATTTATCTTCTTTATTTTTGTTAATTATTTCCACTATATAATTAATTGCATCTTTTATTTCTTCAATAGATGGAAGTTTTTCAAATAAAATATCTAAACTTTCTAACTCATTATTTTCTTTTAAAGAGCAATTATATTCTTCTAGTTTTTTAATGGTTATTTTGCCTTCTTTATAATTTTTATAATTTAATAACGCTATTATAGTACCCAGGTAATATTCTATTGTTTTACGCAGAATTCTATAATTATTTTTTATTTCCTCTCTTTGTTCATTTTTTACTCTTTCTTTTTCACTTTTATCACTTATAGAAGATAGCTCATATATAGGAGTGTCTTTTAAACTGTCTAAGTTCATTTTAATTTTTTTATAAATAGTTAATCCATTTGAAAGAGTACGTGCTTTTTCTAACAAATCTTCTAATCTAGATTCTGTTGGCTTTAAATTATCTTCACTGCATATATTATTTTTCATTAAATAATCTAAAAATATAAACTCTGAAGTTATTGCTGTGCTTTCAGTAAGTATTTTCCAGTCATTAGAATCTTCATATACATCAGCACTCTTTGCATGATATAGTTCATGTATTAGTGCGGAAGCATCAAATATATTATGTTCAAGTGGCAGTGATATAATTTTATGTATACTATTTTTATCAAAATATTTAGTATAATATGCTCCAATACTTTTCCCATCAAATCTATTATTGTTTGCATCATATTCATCATCAGGATCATATATTTCAATTGAGCCATTTCTTAAGCCTTCTTCAAAAAATTTAGGAAATTCATCATCAATTGTTTTAGCAAAATCTTTACATAAAGATAATGTATCTTCAAGAGTATAATATTTTGTACAATTATAATCAAATTTTATTTTAGAAAGCATATTCCATATAGTAAATGATTGTATAAACAATTCATCAGCATATTCTTCTAAAAAACCTATATAAGGTGTATCTTTATATAAGACATATACTCTATACCATTTTTCTAATTCTTTTCTTTGCTCTTCATTCATTATTTTTTAGCCTCTTCTTCCATTAGTTTTCTATATGCTACTTTTCCAACTAATGTTTTAGGAAGAGAATCTCTAAATTCATATTCTGCTGGAAGTGAATATCTGGCAAGATTCTTTTCACAATGTTCTCTTATGCTTTTCTCTACTTCCTTTGTTGCCTTTATTCCATCTTTAAGAACAATAAACGCCTTAGCAACTTGTACTTTTTTAGGATGAGGTATACCAATTACAGTACTTGTGAATACATCAGGATGACTGTTAATAATTGTTTCAATGTGTGTTGGATATAAGTTATATCCATTAGATATAATTATTCTTTTAACTCTTTGTTTGAAATAAATATATCCATCTTTATCCATTGATCCTATGTCACCAGTATGTAACCAAGTTCTTCCATCTTTATGAACTTGTAATGTTTGAATTGTTTCTTCTAAATTATTTAAGTATCCCATCATTACAGTTGGCCCACTTATACATATTTCACCATCTTCACCATATCTTGCCATTTCATGAGTACCAACTTTTACAATTTTATAATATGTACCTGGAAAAGGAATTCCAATAGATCCTTCTCTATAATTACCAGTTGGTGTTACACAAGTTGCAGCACTTGCTTCAGTAAGTCCATATCCCACTCTTACTTCAGCACTACTTCCATGTTCACGTAAATATGTATCTACTTTTTCTTTTAAATCACGTGACATAAAGTCTCCACCACTTATTGCACATTTAAAGAATGATAAATCATTTTTACCAAGTTTCATTTTAGTTAATGATTCAAAAAGTGATGGTACAGCACATACTATAGATATTTTATGTTTGTATAATAGTTTTGCAAATTCTTTAGGTGAGAAATTTGGAACAAGAACTACTCTCATACCACAACAAAGAGGAGTATGAATACACACACCAAGCCCAAATCCATGGAATATTGGAAGAAGTGCGAGAATGGATTCACCTGGTCCAGATTGCTCTATCATCAAATGACAACTAAGTGCAAGAGCATTAAAGTTATAGTTAGAAAGTAGTATTCCCTTAGGTTTACCACTAGTTCCACCACTATATAGAATAACTGCGGCATCATCACTGTCTTTTAAACAAGCTATTTCTCCTTCATAATCATATCCATAGTTTAAGAACTCTTTCCAAGTCATAATATCATCAGTAAGTTCAATCTTTGGAACAGTTCCTCTACTTTTAAACTTATATAAGAATTTCTTAATATTCTTAAGACTTTCCCCGACTGATGCCACTACTATTTTAGTGACACATGTTTTATCTATAATATTATGAACTTTATCATAAACTAAATCTAAAGTAAGTAAGAATGTTGCATTTGATTCATTTAAATATGTTTCAATTTCATTTTCAGCAGATAATGGGTGTATTAAAGCAGCAATTGCTCCAACCATATTGGCAGCATAAAACATTAACACCGCTTGTGGTGTATTTGGCATGCAAATAGCTATTCTATCTCCTTCTTTTACACCTTGTGATCTTAATGATTTAGCAGTATCTCTTATCATTTCATAGAATTCTCTATATTTATAAGTTCTACCGTAATATTCAATTGCAACATTATCAGGATATCTAGCAACACTTTCTAAGAAATAACCCACCATAGTATTTTTAGGATAATCTAAATCAAATTTTAATCCTTCAGGATAATACTTAGTAAAGTTAGTAGGAATAATTCCTTTTTCTAATTGTTTTCTTAATTCTTTCTCTTCTTTTGCTTTTTCTTTTTCTTCTCTTTTTAATCTTTTTTCTTCTTCTTTTCTTCTTTTATTCTCTTCCTTTAATAATCTTTTTTCTTCTTTTTCTTTAATCTTCTCTAATTTCGATTTTTTCATCAGCTCTACCCTCTAATAATTTTGGATTTGCAAGTATATATTCAAGTAATTTAAGTGCCTTAGCAAAATAAAATCCATCCGCTATTCTTTCATCTAAATTAACACCAAAGTCACAAACATCAACTGCTTTAATTTTACTATTTTTATCAACTACTGGTTCTTTATGTATTTTACCCATTGTTGCCAAAATAGAACTAGTACCAAAGTCAGTTAAATGATGATATATAGATCCAATACCTAAGTTTCCTAGGTTTGAAAGAATTGCAGTACTATAATATAAATTATCTTCTATCATATCCTTTGGTAACATATCATGATTATCTAATGATTTAAATATCTTCATAACTAATTTTCTCAATCCTTTAGGAAAATGTCCAACTATATCAACGGCATCATTTGTTCCGCTTCTTTTATCATCAGTATTAGTTTTTGTGTTTCTTAATTTTTCTACTCTCTTAGCAATTTTATCTCTAACAGTAAATATATTATCATCTTTATCGATTTTAACACCAATCATCATTTCTTCACTTTTGTCTTCAAATGATACCTTAGCACTAAATGCAAATATAACATCCTTCCTGTCATAATAACTTCTATTGATTATATATCTATTTAATAATGGTCTATTATAGATAACTTTTGCTAAAGCCGTCGCAAATGCATGAAAATAAGTAATTCTATTTTCTGGATGCTTCTTTTTATAATCTTCTACATACTTAATTAGATTAGTCACATCTATTTTAACATTCATATAAACATCAGCATCGCATCTTTTAGGCATGACTTCTAACATAAGATTATGCATTCCATCAAATTTTCTTACTTTAACTCCGTCTCTTCTATCTCCGAATTTCTTTTTCATAAAAAAATACCTCACTAACTCATAAAAATATTATATTTTATTTAGTGAGATATTTCAAGTTTAGCACATTATTGATTAAACAAATATTACATATGCATAATAAGCAGAGAAAATAAGTAGCATAATTAATCCTTCTGCTTTTGATAATACTTTATCATTTCTTGCAAATAGATATAATGACACTGCTGCTATTTGAACAGCTAATATATCTATTAAGTTAAAGTGTACTGAAGAAAATCCTCCATATATTATTAATGGAAGTCCAAGTACAACTCCTATATTAAATATATTTGTTCCGATAATATTGCCAAGCGCTATATCAAATTCACCTTTTTTAGCAGCTACAACTGTCATTGTCATTTCAGGAAGAGATGTTCCAATAACAACCAGAGTCATAGTAATTAATTTAGTACTAACATTTAAACTAGATGCTAATGCTTTAGCATTATCAACAACTAGATCACTTGCCAAAATAATTACAACTGTACAAATAACAGTTAAAAATAATGCTTGCCATATCTTATACTTAGGTTTTCCTCTTTCAAGAATACTCTTTTTCGCTCTAACAACACTTATAATATATATAATGAATAAAGTAAATAATATCATAAATAATATACCATCATATCTATTTAATATAAATTGATCAACAGATGGCACTAAATAATGAGTAAGAATTGCTATTGCAAATAAAGAAGTAGTTGAAAGTAGTATAGGTAACTCTTTTTTAATAACATCATTTTTCACTTTTATTGGTGCTACAAAAGCAGCTAATCCAATAACCAAAAGAATGTTTACAACATTACTTCCGAGTACATTAGCAAGAGCAATATCGCCTACACCACTACTTACACTATTAAATGATATAGCTAGTTCAGGAGCACATGTTCCAAAAGCCGCAACAGTTAATGCTATCATCATTTTAGACATCTTAAAATTAGTTGCAATAGAACTTACTGCATCTACAAAAATATCTGACGCTTTAATTAATAAAGCAAAGCCAACTAACATTAATAATATTGACAATACTATTTGCATACCTATACTCCTACATATATATTATAAACTAATTTTATTTAATAACTACTATTACAAATATTTTTTAACACTTTATATGTAAAGAGAACTTAGTTATCTAAGTTCTCATCATCTTTATTTTCAAATAATTTACTAATATTCTTTTCAGGTAACATCATATAATTATCTTTATTAACTTTTATTTCAAATATATTAGTGTCATGAGTAAGTTCATCACCATCAATGCACCATGATGGAGGAACTTCATCAAATTCAAGTCTTAGGTTATCAACTTTTAAATAAGTAAACATAGGTATTTTATCCATATCTTTTCTTTTTAAATGATACAACGCTTTTAATATATCAAATTTGCTTTTAATGTCACATAATAGTACTTCAAATTTATTATCATCTAATTTAACATCCTCATATATATCCTTAACTCCACCAACTCTATTAGAATTAGTTATAAATATAAATGAAACTTTCTTTTCATAACTTTTACCATCAACAACATATTTAATATTGAAAAATTTTAATTTTTGTCTTAATTGTTTAATACCATATAATATATATGCTAAACGTCCGTATTTCTCTTTTAATTTTCTTGGAGTTGCATAAGATATATCAACATACGCTCCAATGCAAGCAACATATACAAACGGATTTCCATTAAGAAGACAAACATCTATATTTTTCTTAATTCCATTTAAAAGCATAACTATATTTTTCTCAGTATTGTTTGTCATACCATACATATGAGCAACATCATTAACACTACCAAGTGGCAAGTGCCCAAGTAATATTGGATGACGTCTTTCTATATTTCCAGAAATTACTTCATTCAAAGTTCCATCTCCACCAGCGCATAATAATAAGTCTACATCTTTTAATTTCTTAGTAATTTCCTTAGCATGACCTCTGTATTCCGTGTATATTATTTCACATTCATAACCATAATTTTCAAATATTTTATATATCTTTTTAATATCATTTCTACTACTTAAACGTCCACTGTTAGGATTATATATAACAACACATTTCATCATAAAAATCATCCCTTTTAATACAATATAATATAATTATAGCACATACATAAAAATATCACAAAAATTTATAAAATTTACTATTCCGTTTATAATATAATTGTTATATAATATTAAGTCGAGGTTGAAATGAAAATAAAAGAAAAACAGAAACACAATTCATTTTCAAAAGTAATATACAGGTTAACTGTTGTTTTTTTAGTTTTCATTTTTATAGGTGTTTTATTTGTAAGTGGTTTTGGAACATATATATATTTCAATGCTCCAGAATTTAAAAGCGAACTTTTATATAGAAAAGAATCATCTAATATTTTTGATGCTAGTGGTACTATTATTGCTACAATTGGTACTGAAAAAAGAATCATTGTTGACTATGAAGAATTGCCACAAGTATTAATTGATGCAATCATCGCAACAGAAGATGCAAGATTCTTTGAACATCATGGATTTGATATATATAGATTCTTTAAAGCAGGATATGGTTTTCTAACAGGAAACAGCGCTGGTGGTGCATCTACTATAACAATGCAAGTATCAAAAAATACATTTACTTCTAATGAAAGTAGAGGATTTGATGGAATAGTACGTAAGTTTACTGATATATATATGTCTATGTTCAAAATTGAACAAGATTATTCAAAAGAAGAAATAATGGAATTCTATGTTAACGCTCCATATTTAGGAGCAGGCTCTTATGGAGTTCAAATGGCTAGTAAAACATACTTTAATAAAGATGTTAAAAACTTAAATCTAGTTGAAGCAGCTATGATAGCCGGAATGTTTCAAGCTCCAGGAGAATATGATCCATATGTAAATCCTGATAAAACAAACACAAGAAAAAATGAAGTAATTAATCTAATGTTAAGGCATGGATATATTAATTCAAAAGAAGCAGAAGCTGCTAAAAAAGTAGATGTTGAAGACATAGTAAAAGCAAAAAGTGGATCAGTTAATAAATATCAAGGGTTTATTGATACAGTTGTACAAGAAGTAATTGATAGAACTGGAAATAATCCATATGAAGTATCAATGGATATATATTCAACAATGGTAAAAAGTAAACAAGATATAATTAATAATTTCTACAAGAATCATAAGTTTAAAGATAAAAAAGTACAAGTGGGAATAGGTGCTATAGATAATAAAACTGGTGCTATAGTAGCAGTAGGAGCAGGAAGAAATAAAAAGACAGAAATGTCACTAAATTATGCCACTCAAATTAAAAGACACCCTGGTAGTGCTGCTAAACCAATATTTGATTATGGGCCTGCTATTGAATACAATGGTTGGGGAACTCATACAATGATTGAAGATAAGCCAGTTAAATATACCCATGGTGGCGTAATGCAAAATGTTGATAGAAAATATCAAGGAAGACTTACATTAGAGCAATGCCTTGTAAGATCAAGAAATACATGTGCATTATATACTTTCCAACGTGTTAAGAATTCAAAGATTAATAAATTTGTAACTTCACTTGGAATAACACCTGAATACTTAGGAAAATCAAAATATATACATGAAGCACACTCAATTGGTGCATTTAGAGGCGTATCCCCAGTACAACTTGCTGCTGCCTACTCTGCATTTGGAAATGGAGGATACTTCACTGAACCTCACTCAATCACAAAAATTGTATATAAAAATGGTGAAAAAGAAGAAGTAAGAGAGTTCAATTTTGAAAAGAAAAGAGTTATGAAAGATACAACTGCTTATATGATTGCAACAATGTTAAAGAAAGCAACAAGAGCAAGTGTTAGAATTAAAGGAACAGATATTTCAGCAAAAACTGGTACAAGTAGTTATGATGATAAATATCTAAAGAAATTAGGTCTTTCATCAAGAGTAGTACAAGATGTATGGACAGTTACATTTAGTCCTGATTATAGTGTTGCTATATGGTATGGATATGATAAGTTAACAAAGAAAACATATAACACTACTTCTCATGCATGGAGTGAAAGAGCAAAAATGCAAAAAGAAGTAGCAAAGAAAATAATGAAAAAAGGTTCTAAATATAAAAGACCTAAAAACATAATAACAAGGAATGGTGGATTAGCTGCAAAAAAATAGTGTTAGAAATAACACTATTTTTTAATGATATACATAACAGCCATAATCATTCGGATTATCTAGTACACATTGTAATTCACTGTTTTCGCCCGAAACATCACCATTTGCATATGCTTTTATTAATAGCCCATCTGAAGCACATGCATAATATTCACCCTGCTGATTTTGATTATATAATGTACATTTATCAGAACCAAATATGTCATTTAATTTATCTTTATTAGTTAAATAAGAAGCTCCACCATCCGCCCCTTCAAAATAGTAGTCATGATTATTATAATAAATGCCAAGCATAGTTTTTAACCTTACATTATTTTTATCGAGCAATTTAGCATAAAAAATTGGATAATTGAATTCGGATACCACTGATAATAATTCATCCGTATTACCAAAATCATTCCCATCAAATAATAAGTAGTTCGTTCTTCCAAAAGATTCGTGGTCTATGTTATAATCAAACAATACATTTAACTCTTCAGCAGTGTATTCCCCACCTGCAACAGAATTTTGCGCATACTGAATTGTTATTCCTAAGTTACTTACTGTTACTTCTGCAGTTGGTAATTGGCCTTGTTCAATAGAACTTTTATATCTTAAAACCAATGTCATATTCTTAGTTTCATTTTTATATAAGGTATCATTCACTGCCACTGGGCTACCATTATTTGAATAAAATAAATTATATTCCAAATTATCACATACATTAGTGTTACTAGTTGAATCTGTTCCACTACATGTTGGCGTTCCTTTTGTAAATACACTTATCTTTGCATCATAATCTCCATCATTAACCACATCAAATGTATATGTTATAGAGTCTCCTGGTGTAAAAAAGTTAACTGAATAATCTCCTATATCAGTCCTACTCGCTTTTATTGTTGGT
>JAEEGL011196321.1_pt1 | contig 19843 bp, 18 predicted proteins | sample 9134231 | NCBI WGS metagenome assembly JAEEGL01 (sample SAMN16246548, study PRJNA631951) | gut metagenome | biome: gut microbiome; feature: rumen; material: fiber-attached | host: Bos | place: Iran: Karaj | collected 2018-10 | reverse complement strand
TGGAAATAACACAACTCATGGAATTATTTTAGTAATAGCAGCACTTTTTGCTATAGTACTATGGTCTACCTTAGCTGCTAAACTTTCTATTCCATCATCACAATCACATGCATTAGTAGCAGGTCTTACTGGTTCATCTATAGCAATATTAAATGGATTTTCAGGAATTAATATTGATGAATGGAAAAAAGTAATATATGGTTTAGTAATATCAATAATTTTAGGATTTGTATTAGGATTTATTATTTCTAAAATAATAGAAATGATTTGTAAAAATAAAGATAGAAGAAAAACAACACCATTTTTTAGAAAAACATCAGTACTAAGTGGAGCTATAAATTCTTTTATGAATGGTGCTCAAGATGGACAAAAGTTTATAGGAATATTATTACTTGGTCTCGCATTATGCAGTGGTAATTATGGAGAGACTCCACAAATTCCAGTTTGGCTTATGCTTGTGTGTTCGCTTACAATGACACTTGGAACAGCAGTAGGAGGCCTAAGAGTAATTAAAACAATTGGAACAAGACTTGTTAAACTTGAAGCATATCAAGGAACAGCAGCAGATTTAGCATCTAGTACTTGTCTTCTTATATCTACTGTATTTGGAGTTCCTATTAGTACAACTCATACAAGTACAACTGCTATGATGGGCGTTGGTGCTTCAAGAAATATTAAAAAAGTAAATTGGGAAATATTCAAAAAAATGATTAAAGCATGGGTATTTACATTCCCAGGATGTGGCCTAGTTGGATTTATTATTACAAAAATACTATTATTCTTATTTGTTTAGGAGGAAAAGATGAAAAAAGAAAATTTTAATTATTATGATAACTTTATAAATAGTACTAATTATGCATATGAAGAAATGAAATTAATAAAAGAATACTTTAAAAATTTTAATGCAGATAATGCAAGTGAAATAGAAAATAAAGTACACTTTTATGAAAATGAAGCAGATAAAGTACTTCATAATTCATTAAATTATTTAGTTAAAGATTTTATCCCTCCAATTGATAGAGAAGATATAATAAATCTTCTTCATCAACTTGATGATGTAGTAGACTGTGTTGATGAAATAGCAATTGATATTAATATATATAACATTGAACATCTAAGACCAGATGTAAATAACTATATGGATTTATTAGAACAAGGATTAGAAGCTTTAGTAGAACTTACAAAGAAAATGAAAACTGCAAAAAGCAGAGAAGATGTTAAAGAATTAATAGTTACAATTAATAATATTGAAGATGATGGAGATAAACTTTTCCAAGCATCAATGAAAGAATTATATCAAAATGAAAAGGATGCAATAGAAGTAAATAAATGGACTATTATTTATAGTAGATTAGAAGACTGCTTTGATAGACTCGAAGATGTTTCTGATTTTATTGATGAGATAGTAATGAAAAATACATAATAAAAAAGACCTTTAAAAAGGTCTTTTTTATTTGTAATTAGTTTTACTTTTTTGGAATATTTTATTATATGAATTAGTTAATTTCTTTTTTTGAGGTTTTGAAACTTGTTAAAGTATTAAAGAATTCATTTTCATCATATGGAAGAAATAGACCAAGTAACATAAATAGAGATGCAAAAAATGATCCAAGTGAAAACATTATTATTTGAAAATCATTTTTATTATCACCAAATATTCTTACTGAATTATACATTAACACAAAAATAGATATAGATATAGATATTATTAGTGACAATAATCTAGCTCTTCTTATATAATTATTCTTTTTTAATACTTTTTCTTTATACATTTCTTAACCCCGCAAAGTTTCTACATTTTACTACAGATTTTTTTAAAATGCAAGCTTTTTTTAAAAAAATATTTACAATAAGACTAAAAAGCTTTATAATAGCTATTGTCGAAAGACATTTTCGCAAGAATCTACAGCGCATATTAATATTAAGAAGGTGATGAGAATGGTTCGAAAGAAACCACCAAAAGACGTTGATAAAAGACTCAGCGAACTCAACGCCATCTGCGCGCTTTGTTTTGAAGAACAAGATGTGGATTACGAGCGCTGCTCCAAGTGTTCAATTGGACATGAGATTCATGAACTTGATTCCATGGATATGGTTGATGGTGAATCGGGGCAGATGGGACCTATCTTTAGGTAACCGAATATTATACAGAAGTGAGGCACCAGAAGTGCCTTACTGTCTTTTTATAGAGAAAATGAAAAGGAGCAAGCCCATGGGGCGTGCTCCCTTTTTTTGGCACTCGTGCCTGATGAAGGCAACTGTGATTCATTTATTCGAAGAGCTTGGTGCTGAGGGCAACAAGAAGATCGACATTCATCACGCCGGTTTCTTCGTTGCCGAATGGCACAAACATTTCCTCGTCATAGAAAAGATCATTTGCATATCGAATGAGCCGTTTGCAATGATCTATACCACAGGGGCGAGGATGACCTTCATCGTCAATTGCTTGGTTTAATAGTTGCCGTAAATACTTGATTTTACCTCGCATTTTTCAACCCTCCTTTATGGTTTGAGGATGTTTAAATTTTAGCACCTTTTTTCTTATGCGTCAACAAAAAAAGCTCAATAAATTGAGCTTAATTTAGTAAGTTTCTATTCTTTAGAAGTAGTGTTATTTTTCTTCCACTAACACTTATAATTCTTTCGTCTTTAAGATTTTTTAATTCTCTAAACATGGCGGATCTATTAATTGCTAAATAATCAGCTAAGTCTTTAAGATTAAAAGGAAGAGTTATGGTTCTTTGCATAGAATATTTATATTGAAGTTCAAAATATTCTAGTAATCTTTCACGAATTGTTTTCTTTTCTAATATTCTTATTTTTTCATTTAATTTTTTAAATCTTTCATTCATAATATTATAAACGTTATTTAAGAATATATTGAAGTAGGTGTGATTAGTATTATCAATTCTGTTAAAATCATTATAATTAATAACTAATATTTCACAATCTTCAGCAGCTATTATTTCACGGTTGTCATAATTTATTCCACTTATGTTTGTTCCGAAAAGATCATCTTCTGAAAGTTGCTCTGTTATTACTTCTTCACCATCATATCCTGTTGAAATTATATTTGCTTTTCCAGTTAAAATAATGCCAATTATGTTTTCATTATTTATAGTGCTTAGAATCTCTTGATTTTTACGATATCGATAGATGTGAACTTGAAGCAATTTATAAAGTTTACGTCTTTGTAACGCATTTAAACCATTGAAAGGACCCAATAAACTCACCTCCTTTACAATTGTATTACATCTTAACAAAAGTTGCAAGTGCAACTTGTAATGTTTTTTTAGTATAGGTATATTTATAACAGTAAAACCAAGGAGGACATATCATTATGAAAATTGTAAAAAGAGACGGACGCCTAGTAGATTACGATCCAGAGAAGATTAGAATCGCTATAGGAAAAGCAAATGATGAAGTTGTTGGAAGCGAAAAAGCCACACCAGAAGAAATCGAAAATATAATAAGTTATATTGAAGATTTAAAGAAAAAGAGATTATTAGTTGAAGACATTCAAGACATCATTGAAGAAAAATTAATGGAATGTGGAAGATTTGTCTTAGCTAAAAAATATATAACATATCGTTATACAAGAGAGCTTGTTAGAAAAGCTAACACAACAGACCAATCAATTAAAGAATTAATTGAAGGTGAAAATGATTATTGGAATAATGAAAACTCTAATAAGAATGCTGGTGTTGTTACAACACAAAGAGATTATTTAGCAGGAATTACATCAACAGATATTACAAGAAGATTTTTACTACCTGAAGATATAGTTCAAGCTCATGATGAAGGAATAATTCATTTCCATGATGCTGACTATTTTGCACAAAATGCACTTCACAATTGCGAACTTATCAATTTAGATGATATGCTTCAAAATGGTACAATTATTAATGGTGTTATGATTGAGAAACCACATAGATTTTTAACAGCTGCAACAATTGCAACTCAAATTATTTTAGCTGTTACATCTTCTAGTTATGGTGGAGCTACAATCTCACTTACACACTTAGCACCATTTGTAAGATTAAGTTATGAAAAATTCTTAAAGAAATATAAAGAAAGAGGATTAAATGAAGAAGACTGCAAGAAATTTGCAGAACAAGATACAAGAAAAGAAATTGAAGATGGCGTTCAAACCTTCAATTATCAAGTAAATTCAATGACTAATACAAATGGTCAAGCTCCATTTTTATCAGTTGCTATGTATTTAGGTGAGACTGATGAATATAAAGATGAACTTGCTATGGTTATTGAGGAATTCTTACATCAAAGAATTCTTGGTTTTAAAAATGAAAAAGGTGTATATATTACTCCTGCTTTCCCTAAACTACTATATGTATTAGAGGAAGATAATATTCATGAAGATAGTAAGTACTGGTATTTAACAGAACTTGCTGCTAAATGTACAGCTAAAAGAATGGTTCCAGACTACATTTCTGAAAAGAAAATGTTGGAACTTAAGAAAAATGCTAATGGTGTTGGAGAATGTTATCCATGTATGGGATGTAGATCATTCTTAACTCCAGATAGAACAATGAGTGTTGGTAACATAGCTAAAGCTAAGAACTATGTTGAAGGAAAAGGAAAATACTATGGTAGATTTAATCAAGGTGTTGTTACTTTAAATCTTCCAGATATTGCTCTTTCATCTAAGAAAGATATGGATAAATTCTGGGAAATAATGGATGAAAGATTAGAACTTTGCCATAGAGCACTTCAAATTAGACATAAGAGATTAAGTAAAGCTACATCAGACGTTGCCCCAATTCTATGGCAACATGGTGCGCTAGCAAGACTTGAAAAAGGTGAATCAATTCATGAATTATTACACCATGGATATTCAACAATTTCACTTGGATATGCTGGTTTATATGAATGTGTTAAATACATGACAGGTGAATCTCATACAGGTGCAGGAAAAGAATTTGGTCTTGAAGTAATGCAAAGAATGAATGATGCTGCTAAGAAATGGAAAGCAGAAGAAGATATTGATTATTCAGTATATGGTACACCAATTGAATCTACAACATATAAATTTGCAAAATGCTTAAGAGATAGATTTGGAATTGTTAAAGGTGTTACAGATAGAGATTACATTACTAACTCATATCACGTTCCAGTATTTGAGGAAATCGATGCATTTTCTAAATTACAACTTGAAAGTGAATTCCAACAATTAAGTCCAGGTGGAGCAATTTCATATGTTGAAACACCAAATCTTCAAAATAATATAGATGCTGTATTAGATGTTATTAGATTTATTTATGATAATATCATGTATGCAGAATTAAATACAAAATCAGATTATTGTCAAAAGTGTGGATACTCTGGAGAGATAATGCTTGATGACAATCTAGAATGGTATTGTCCAGAATGTGGCAATAGAGATCACAATTTATTAAATGTTGCAAGACGTACATGTGGTTATATAGGAACTAATTTCTGGAACAAAGGAAGAACACAAGAGATTAAAGAAAGAGTTTTACATATCGATAATAAGGTGGCAAAATAATTATGAAATATAATTTGATTAGAAAAATGGATATATCAAATGGTCCAGGAGTACGTGTTAGTATATTTATGCAAGGATGCGAATTCCATTGTAAAAACTGTTTCAATCCAGAGACATGGGATTTTAAAGGTGGCAAGGAATTCACAGACGATACTATAAAAGAAGTTCTTGATCTAGCAGATCAAGGACATATAAAAGGTTTATCAATTTTAGGTGGTGAGCCAATGCACCCAAAGAATATTGAAGGAACTTTAAAGCTTGCTAAAGCATTTAAAGAAAGATATCCTGATAAATCTGTTTGGGCTTGGACAGGATTTTTATTTGATGAATCACTTAAAAATGAAGAAGCATTAAAATATATAGATGTATTAGTTGATGGGCAGTATGTTGATGAACTTCATGATTTTAATCTAAAATGGAGAGGTTCTTCTAATCAAAGAGTAATAGATGTTCAAAAGTCTTTAAAAGAAAAAGAGATTGTATTATTTGGAAAGTAAGTAATAAGGTGGACTGATAGTCCACCTTTTAATATTATATTTTAGTTACAAAACTTGAAAAATAAGAATATTAGTGCTAACCTAAATACACGGAGGAAAGACATGAAGAAAAGCAAAAGATATTTAATAATAGGAATAATACTTGCTCTTGTAGCTGTTATATATACAATCCTACTTAAACATGTAGACGTAAGACCAATTGGACCAGAAGGAAGTTTGGTAGGCTTTAGTACAATGAATGAAGCTGTTCATAATTACATTGGTTTTAACAAAGATTTTTATGTATTAACTAATATATTAGGACTATTTCCATTTATTGGTGTTTTGATATTTGTTATAATCGGACTAGTAGAGCTAATTAAAGAAAAAAGTTTAATGAAAGTTAATAAAAGATTATATGCGATAGGATGTTTATATATATTGATAGGTCTTATATATTTATTTTTTGAAATTGTAACAATTAACTATAGACCAGTTATTCTAACAGAAGGATTAGAAGCTTCATATCCATCAAGTCATACTCTTCTTGGAATAACTCTTCCAATAAGTTTTGCATATTTAATAAAGTACTTTGTAAAAAGCGAGAAGAAAGTAAGAGCTTTAAGATTACTTTCAATAATTCTTGGATGTGCAATTGTATTTGGAAGAATAATAAGTGGTGTTCACTGGGCTAGTGATATCTTAGGCGGAGTTATAATCGCTACATCATTATTACTATTGTTTATTTCTTCAGTAGAGAAAATTGATGAAAAAGAATCTTAAGAATACATAAATTAGTAGATGAATTTGAATATACTTGGTATAGGAAAGTAATGGGGTATTAGTATATGAAATTTAAAACTAAATTAATTATTATACTTATTTTAGTTATAATACTATTTGTTACTCTTTATTTTGCAAGAAAAGTTTATATATTTGATAAATATAGACTAGCTCAAGAAGAGTTTTCAAAAGTTAATAATTTTTATGTTAGAGATAGTGAAGAAAATGGACTTACTGATACTTTTAGATGTGACAATAAAGCTTTAATTATAAACTATTCTAGATATCATAATGATACAATACTCTATATAGATGAAAAAGAAACAACAACTTATTCTACATTTGATTTAGGAAAAATGGGAATTCAAAAAACAGCTATGGTAAATCCTAGAACTGAAGGAGATGATGTTCTACCTTGCTTAATAGACGATAGTTTTGTTTTAAAAGATTTTAATGATGCTTTTAAAGCAGCATTTAAATATAAAATAACTAATGCAAAAGTTGATGGATTTAATTGCTATGAATTTAATATAGATGATCATTTCAAAATCTATATTAATAAAAAAGATTTTTTTAAAGTAAGAGAAGAAAATTATAGTTTAACTAATACTATTGTTGAATATAGTATTGGAAATGTTAATGATGAGCAAGTCTTAAAACCATCACTTGAAGGATATGATGTTATGAAAAATGACGTCTAATATTGAAAATGTTAGTTTTAAGCTTTACATAGAATCAAGCAGTTTTGCTTGATTTTTTTATGTAAATATGGTATAATAGTAATGTATTAAATATGATGTTCAAGAAGATGGAATAAATATTTAGGAGAGAAAAAATGATAGTTTCGATTGATGGATTATCCCTAACAGGTAAATCAGAACTTTCAAAAATGGTTGCAAAAGAATTAGGTTGCAAAAGCTTTGATACAGGAAATTTATACAGATGTATAGCTTATGAACTTAATAAAGAGAACGTAAATCTTAACGATAAAAAAGCAGTTGTTAAAGCAATGAAAAATATGAAAGTTGATTTAGAAGAAGATAAAGTATTAATAAATGGAGAAGATGTTACTTCAAAGATCAATTCAAATCCTCATTTATTTGTCCTTGCATCACAATGTGCAGCAATTCCAGATGTAAAAGATATTGTTGAAAGATATCAGAAAAAATTTGCTAGAGAGAATGATGCTGTAATTGAAGGAAGAGATATTGGAGAAAGAGTCGTTCCAAACGCTGATATTAAATTTTATTTTTATTCAGACTTCAGAAAAAGAGTAAATAGAATGAATAGTTTGGTTGGTGAGGGCGACGGAATTTCTATGTTTAAAAATATTCCAGAGAATATAAAAACTATAGATGAGATAGATATCAATTCTGGTAATTTTTATAAACCAGCAGATGCTGTTGAGATTGATACAACAGATCTTTCAAATAGCGAAATATTAAACATAATGATGGATGAGATTAATAAATTAAAAAACTAGAGAATAATGAGAAAGCTTGATTTAAAAATCAAGCTTTTTTTGTTTATTTTTCCCTTCAAAAACTTGCCCTAAAAAATGCTATATGATATAATCTAAGTTGTATTAAAAGGATGGTAAAAAAGATTTAATAAGGATGTAGAAAGAGAGAAAAATATTATGTTTGAGATGATTTTCTTCAATTTGCTAGCTGTAACGCTTATTATAATAATGTTTTTCAAGATTATTAAGAAGAATGACACGGTTTATGTTGTGCCAATAATTTTTGAGTCTATTGGAATTGCAGTTAGTTTTATTACAATTAAATTCGGATTAAGAGAATCAAATTTAACAAAAGCAATAATGTATGCTACTGCTGTAATTTTACCATTAGCGATTATTTTGTATGAGCTTAGAGGTAATAACTTAGCAGAAAAGATAAATATATTTTGGGTAAAATTTTTACTATTAATTGGAGACAAGAAAGCTGCTAAAGCTGCACTTGTAAAACTTGTTTCTAAGTATCCAGATAGCTACATGGGGCACAAAATGCTTGCTGAAATCTATGAAAAAGAAGGCGGAATGAGAAAAGCAATTGATGAGTATGTTCATGTGGTAGATATTAAGAAAAATGATGTTAAATCATATTTGAAAATTGCAGAACTTTTAGTTAGCCTAGGCAAAAAAGAAGACGCAATTCAAATATTAGAAGATCTATTAAAAGAAAAACCTGATTGTTATGAAGCATCACTTTTACTTGGTGAGATTTTGATGGATTTAGAAAGATTTAAAGAAGCTGAAAAAGTTTATGAAGCAGCTTTAATATATAGACCAAATGATTGGGAACTTTATTACTGCTTAGGAATTGTTTATACAAGAATGAGCGATTTTCAAAAAGCAAAAGAAATGTATGAAAGAGCAGCTGAGATTAATCATAGACTATTTGCTGCATACTACAACTTAGGACAAATTGCATTTATTCAAAAAGATTACGATGCAGCTGAAGCATATTATGAGAACAGCTTATATGGAGAATATGAAGCCAAATCTTATTTTCAACTTGCTAAAATTTACTGCTTAAAAGGTGAAAAAGATAAAGCTATTAATTTCTTAAATAAAGCTATTGAATTGGATCCAAGACTTCTTAAAAAAGCATCAAGAGAAAAAATATTAGAACCAATTAAACAGTTCATTACAGTATCTGTTAAGATGACTGATGAAAAAGAAGATATCAATGCTCCAGATGCAAAAGAAGATGGTGAAGAGCAAGAAAAAGAAGTAGAAGATATGTTGTTAAAACAAGAAATGCTTGCAACACAATATTTAGAGCAAACAATGAAATTAATCGAACAGATTAATGAAAATACAGATAAACAAAGAATTAAAGCAGAAATTGAAAGCATTTTTGAAAAAGAAAAGAAACTTAAAGAAGAACAAGAAAGAGAAAGAAAAGAACGAGAAGAAAGACAAAAACAAATACTAAAAGGATTAGATCAAAAAACTAGAGAGACTAAAGATTAGAAAAGGAAGGTATTAAAAGTGGAAAAATCAATCGCTGTTGTAGGTGGAGACCTACGTGTAATCAAATTAATTGAAATGTTAGTTAAAGATGGCTACAAAGTTTATACTTATGCATTAGAAAATTCAGAAGAACTTTTAAGTATGGATACTGTTGAAATGTGCCCTACATTAGAAGAAACTGTAAAGGAGTGCAAAGTTGTTGTTGGACCACTTCCACTTTCAAGTGACAGAAAAAGAATTTCTGCTCCATTTGGAAGAAATGACGTTTTACTTGAAGACTTTATTGAATGTTTGGATGGCAAGAAATTAATAGCTGGAAACATTATAATTAAAGATGAACTTGAAGAAAAAGGAATAGAACAAATAGATTTATTCAGAAGAGAAGAATTTACTGTATTAAATACTATTGCTACTGCTGAAGGAACAATTCAACTTGCAATGGAAGAAACAACAAGAACAGTTCATGGTTCTAATGTATTAGTAATGGGATTTGGAAGAATTGGTAAAGTTTTAGCTAACATGCTTGATGGTATTGGAGCTAAAGTATACTGCGAAGCTAGAAAAGATGAAGACATTGCTTGGATAAAAGCATATGGATACAATCCAATTCATCTAAATGATTTAAATGAGCATTTAGGAATGTTCGATGTAATTATTAATACAATACCTTTCCAAGTTTTAGATAAAGATAGATTAGAATTAGTAAATCCAGAAGTTGTTATTATTGATATAGCAAGCAACCCTGGAGGTGTTGATAGATTTGCTGCTAAACAAAAAGGAATTAAGCTAATATGGGCACTTTCATTACCAGGAAAAGTAGCACCAATTAGTTCAGCAGAATTTATTAAAGAGACAATTTATCATATTTTAGAAGAAGAATAATACGCAAGATTTTAATAAACTAAAGTAAATGGAGGTACATTAGATGGCAGGAGGAAAACATTCAGCTGATAAAGATAGCTTTTTCGGCGATTGGAAAAAGAGACGAGACGAAGAAAAGAATTTCTTTGAAGATACTACAAAGGAAAAAGAAGAGCTAGATATTAATGAGTTTAATAAATTCAAAGAAAATCTTAGAAATTTAGAGGAAGAAGATTCAGAAGAAACATTTAAACCAAACTTCAATTATAATGATAATCAAGATGATTCAGATGATTATGATGAAGATGATGGTTTTGTAAATGGACTTCATAAAGCAACAACAGCAGTTAAGATTCTTATCGTGATTACTGCAATAGTTGTAATTATTGGTGGAATACTTGTTGTTAGAAAAATCTTCTCACCAAAACCAGAAAAAGCTGAGACAGAGCAAACAGAAGTTGTTGAAAAGAAAATGGAAAGTTCTATAGAAGGTTATAAAGTTTTAGGTAAAATCAAAATTGATAAGATTGAAGTTGAACAATATATCTTAGATTCTACTGACGAAAAAGCATTAAAAGCAGGCGTTGGTAAACTAAACGGCGGTTCAATTAATCAAATTGGGAACTTTGCAATTGTAGGTCACAACTTTGATAAATTCTTTAAGAGATTACCAGAATTAAGAGTTGGTGATACATTTGTAATCATAGATAAGAATATGAAGGAGACAACATATAGTATTACTGATATTTCTAATGTTGATCCGGATGATTTAACACCTCTACTTACCCAAGTTGGTAAGACAGAGATTACTTTAATTACATGTGAAGATGGTGCAACCCAAAGATTTGTAATTAAAGCTGAAAAGCAAAAAGTCGAAGAGACAAAAACTGAAGGACAGGAGGTGTAGATCATGAGAAATAGAGTTTTAAAAGTTTTAGCAATAATAATCTTAATGCTTATGATGATTGCCTCAATAAATAAAGTATTTGCAGGACAAGTTGTTGATGTTAGCGTAAGCGCAGGAAGCTATGGAAAAAATCAAGCGGGACAAGTTGAAACATCACCTTTAACAGTAACAGTAAAATATCCTGGAAGAGATGCCGGTAATTCAGTTGTTACTGTTAAATATAGCAATAACGAGACAGAAACATTAGGATCAACATATAATCCATCAATTAATGAAGATGGAAAAGTTTCATTTACACCAAAATCAGCTGGACAAGCTACAATCACTGTTACAAGTGCGGTTGGATACAATAATAATGGTGATCCAAATAGTAAAGTATCATATGATAACGAAACTAAAATTGTTACAGTAAAGGATACTTCATACGTGCCACCTTCACCAGAACCACCTAAGCCACCAGCAAATAACAATACATCTAATACTATAGCAAATACAACAAATACTACTGCAAATAATACTGTAAAACCAGAAGTTAAAAATCCAACATTCAAAGATGTTGATGAAACAGTATATGCAGTAAGTAATTGTAATGTAAGATCAAGCTGTTCAACAGAAATAAATGACAATAAAATTGGTGGACTTTCTAAAGGACAAGAAGTTAAAAGAACAGGTACAAGCGATAAATGGTCAAGAATTATTTATAATGGAAAGACAGCATATGTTTATAACACACTTCTTTCAAAAGAAAAGCCAGAAGAACCAGAAGAAAATGAAGTAGAAAACGAAGTTGTTGAAGATGATTTCAAAAATGAATTAGACTTATTAAAAGAAGATATAGGAGTTCTTCCAGAAGTAGGAACAAATATTGCAACAGTTTCATTTGTTGGAATTGCAATTATATCTCTTGCAGTAGTATTAATAGTTAGATTTAGAATTACAAAAAATGAAATAGATGATTAGGGAATAGAATATGGCAGAATTATTGAATGGAAAAGAATTAGCAAAAAAAGTAAGAATCGAACTTAGAAAAGAAGTAGAAAAACTAAAAGAGGATGGAATAAATCCGAAACTTGCAGTTATTATGGTTGGAAATGATCCTGCTTCTACAGTATATGTAAGAAACAAATCTAAAGCTTGTGAAAAAGTTGGAATTGAATTTGAAGAGTTTCTTTTTGAAGAGAATATAACAATGGAAACATTATTAGGTACTATCGATAAATTAAACAAAGATGATAGTATTCATGGAATATTACTTCAAGCTCCAATTCCAAAGCATTTAGATATTAATAAAGCATTTTTAGAAATAGATCCTAAAAAGGATGTTGATGGATTCCATCCAATAAATGTTGGAAATCTTTGTATCGGAAATGACTGTTTTGTATCATGTACACCTTATGGTATTGTAAGAATATTAAAAGAGTATAATATTGAAACTGAAGGTAAAGAAGCAGTTATTCTAGGAAGAAGTAATATAGTTGGAAAACCAATGATACAATGTATGTTAGGTTTAAATTCAACTGTTACAGTATGCCATAGTAGAACTAAAAATATAGGTGATGTTTGCAGAAGAGCAGATATTTTAATATCAGCAATTGGAAAACCAAAATTCGTAAAGGAAGATATGGTTAAAGATGGTGCTGTTGTTATTGATGTTGGAATTAATAGACTAGATGATGGCTCAATTGTAGGAGACGTTGATTTCGAAAATGTTGAGAAAAAAGCAAGTTATATTACACCAGTTCCAGGAGGGGTTGGTCCAATGACTATAGCAATGCTTTTAGAAAACGTCGTAAAAGCAGCAAAATCAAGATAAAGAATAATTTTAAAAAGCTTACTTTATATAAGTAGGCTTTTTTTGTTTTTATTGTAAAAAATAAGCAAAAAGGGTTTATATTTTTTAAGAAATGAGATATAATACAACATGATATACTAGTTAGTATTGTGACTATTTATTGAGCAAAAGGAGAAAAGATGAGTAGAAATAAAGATACTAAAAGAAGTGGAAAAACCAGAACAACTAGTGGTTCTAAGAGTGGAAAGACAAGAAAAACTAAACCAAAGAAATTAAAGTTTAGCCAAAAGCATCCAAGATTCGTTACAATCATGAAGCTTTTATTCTTGATTATTTTCTTACTTTTGATTATTGCAGCTGGTATTGCAGTAGGAACATTATCAGGTAGTTTTGGTGATGATTTAAAAATAACTAAAGAAAGCTTACAAGTTGAATTTGAAAATTCTGAAGTATACGATATGGATGGAAACTTAATTGCCACACTTTCAGGTGGAACTAAGAGAAAATCTATTAGTTTAGCTGAAATGAATCCACATCTTCCACAAGCATTTGTAGCTATCGAAGATGAAAGATTTTATGAGCATAGTGGTGTTGATTTCCAAAGAACATTGTATGCTACTTTTACATATATAACTCATGGTGGTAATTCAAGCTTTGGTGGTAGTACAATTACTCAACAGGTAATCAAGAATATTACTCAAGAGAAAGATGATTCAGGAATGGCTGGTGTTACAAGAAAGATAAAAGAAATGTCAAAAGCTATTCAAGTTGAGCAATACTTGTCTAAAGATCAAATATTAGAGTTATATCTAAACTTAATATATGTTGGCGGTGACGATGTAAATGGTGTAGAACTTGGTTCTATTTACTATTTTGATAAATCTGCCAAAGATTTAACCTTAGCAGAATGTGCTTATTTAGCTGGTATTAACCATTCTCCAAGCGCATATAAACCTTATGCTGATTTTGCCGATAAAGAAAACCCAGAAGAAGAAAGACAAAAAATGGCAGAAAAGATTAAGAACAGAACAAAAACAGTTCTTAAGAAAATGGAAGAAGTTGGATATATATCAACAGAGGAAAAAGAACAAGCATATGCAGAAGTTGATGCAGGACTTCCATTTAAAAAGGGTGATGCAGCATCAATTTCTACAGATATGAGCTATCATACAGCAGCAGCTATTGAGCAAATCTTAGATCAAATGATGGAACAAAATGAAGATTTAAAAAGAGACGTAGCTGAGATGAAGCTTTATAGTGGTGGATATAAGATTTATACAACACAAAAATCTGATATTCAAGCAAGAGTTGAAGAAGAGTTAGTTAAAGATAAATATATAACAACACAAACATATAAAGATAAAGACGGAAACAAGCAAACAGAATACTCAATGCCAACAATGGTTATCATTGATAATTCAAATGGATATGTTGTTGCAGCTGCTTCAGCAACTGGAGCAAAAGGAAGTAGAGAAGTTAGAACAAAACTTGGATACTTTAATATTCCAACAAGATTAAGAAAACAAACAGGATCTTCAATGAAACCTATCGCAGTAATTTGTCCAGGATTAGAAAGTGGAACAATTAATGCCGCAACAGTTTATGATGACGATAAAACAACATTTGCTGATGGATGGACACCAAAGGAATGGTACACAGGATATAAAGGTCTTCTTACAATGAGAGCTGCAATCGAGGTTTCTGCAAATATTCCAAATGCTAAAGCTTTATCAGATATAGGCTTAAATAAAGCTGTTAAATATTGCGAGAGTGTTGGACTTCCAAGATTTGATAACGAAGGTTTATCATTAGCACTTGGTGGACTATCAAAAGGTGCTACAGTTAGTGAAATGTGCGGAGCTTATTCTGCAATAGCTAATAAAGGAATATTTAACGAACCAACATACTTTATAAAAGTTGAAGATTCTAAAGGCAATGTAGCATTTGAACCATCAAGAGTTACAGAAAGAAGAGTTCTTACTGAACCAAATGCATATATAGCAACAAGCATTTTAACACAACCAGTTGTAGGACCTAATGGTACAGCTAAATATTGTGCTATCAAAGGAATGACAACTTGTGCTAAGACTGGTACAACAAATGGTGATAATGATAGATGGCTATCTGGATTCACTCCATATTACACAGCATCTGTTTGGTATGGATATGAATTCAGTGCAACAGTTCATTATAGTGGAACTAACCCAGCGGGATTAATTTGGTCTAGCGTTATGAAAGATATTCATACAGATCTTCCAAATGCAACTTATACAGAACCAGCTGGAGTGGTTCATAGAACAGTATGTAGATTATCTGGACAACTTGCAGGTCCAGGATGTGCTGGAACAGCATATGATGAAATATTTACACCAGACAATGTTCCAACATCAACTTGTCCAGGACATGGATCTGCAGCTGTATGTACACAAACAGGACTACTAGCTGGTCCATTCTGTCCACAAGAAGTTAGAGGATTTGCTGGAACACCAGAACATGAACAAACAACTAAGTGGAAAACAGAAACAACTTATACAAATTTACCAACTGAAACATGTACAGTGCATGGAGCAGGTTCAGATCCAAACTTTGTAAATCAAATTCTTCAAAAACAATATGAAGATGCAATGCAATTTGGTACACCTGAACAACAAGCTGAAGCTAGAAGAGCTTTAGAAGCTGCAAGAGCTCAGCAACAACAAACACCATAGTGTAATATTAATTTTTAAAAAAATTTGAAGAAAGGATGGTAGGAATCATGAGTATAAAAATTTATAATACACGAACAAGAACAAAAGAAGAATTTAAACCTATAGACAGTAAGGAAGTACGCATGTATACTTGTGGTCCTACTGTTTATGACTTTGCACATATAGGAAACTTAAGAGCGTATCTATTTATGGATACACTAAGAAGAACATTAAAATATAATGGATATTCTTTAAAACATGTAATGAATATCACAGATGTTGGACATCTTACATCAGACGCTGATGAAGGTGAAGATAAGATGATGAAAGCATCTAGAAGAGAAAACAAAAGTCCATGGGAAATTGCCCAATTTTATATGGATGAGTTTTTAAAAGACATTGATAAACTTAACATTGATAGACCAGAAATAATTGCAAGAGCAACAGATAATATTGATGTTATGGAAGAATATGTTAAAAAGATTATTGAAAATGGTTATACATATCAAACAGAAGATACAGTATATTTTGATACATCTAAGCTTGATAAATATGGTGTACTTTCAAATAGAAATGTAGAAGATCAAAAAGCAGGTGCTAGAGTTGATTTTGATGAGCATAAGAAAAATATTTCTGACTTTGCTCTATGGATTAAAGCACCAGAAAATCACATTATGCAATGGGACTCTTTCTTTGGAAGAGCATATCCAGGATGGCACTTAGAGTGCTCTGCAATGGGATATAAATATTTAGGTGAAAAATTTGATATTCACACAGGTGGTGTTGATCATATTCCAATTCACCATGAAAATGAGATTGCACAATGCAAGGGATTTTGCGGACATGAACCAGTTAATTATTGGATGCATGTAGAATTTTTGCAAGTTAATGGTGGAAAAATGTCAAAGAGCTTAGGAAACTTTTATACTCTAAGAGATTTAGAAGCACATGGATATGAGCCATTAGTATTTAAAATGTTTAATTTTACATCTAACTATAGAGCACAACTAAACTTTACATTTGATGTAATGGATTCTGCAAAAACTTCCTTAGATAGATTAAGAGAAGGATATTTAAAACACAAAGAAGCAGATGATATTAAAGTTGATGAAGAAGAGATTAAAACATATGAAGAAAAGTTTTTAAATGCAATTAATGATGATCTAAATATGCCAGTAGCTCTTTCAGTTGTATGGGACGTTGTTAAAACTCCTGTAAAATCAAAAAGATATGCTGAATTAATTGATAAATTTGATGAAGTTTTAGGATTAGATTTAGCTCACTTTGTGAAAAAACAAGAAGAACTTCCAGCAGAGATTAAAGCCTTAGTTGAAGAAAGAAACGTAGCAAGATCTGAAAAGAACTGGTCAGAATCTGATAGAATAAGAGATATTCTTATAGAAAAAGGTTATGATGTAAAAGATTCAAAAGAAGGAACAATAGTAGAAAAGAAATAAATTAAATAAGTTACAGAAAGTTTTTTCTGTAACTTATTCTATGTATAAATTGGAGGAAATAAATTGAGATTTCTAGAGGAAAAGGATAAAGAAAAATATAAAGTATTTTTAGAATCACATCCTAGATGTAATTTCCAACAATCTCTTGAATGGGGAAATGTTAAATCATCATGGATTAAAGAAGTAATTCTTTCTGAAGATGAAAACGGAAATATCGTTGGCTCTTTATGTGTATGGATTAGAAAAATTCCAATTTTTGGAAATATAATGTATTCATCAAGAGGACCTGTTTGTGATATTCATGATGAAAAAGTATTAAAAGATTTAACAGAGGGAATAAACGCTTTAGCTAAAAAATACAAAGCATTTGTATATCGTGGAGAACCAGATATATTAAAAACAGATAGTGAATATAGACATATAATTCAAGAAAATGGTTATAAAATTAAAGATGATAGTAAAGATTTTAAAGATGAAATTCAACCAAGATTTGTTTTTAAGTTAGATATCAAAGATAAGACAGAAGATGAAATATTCGAAGCATTTCATCAAAAGACTAGATACAATATTAGACTAGCAACTAAAAAAGGTGTTGAAATTAAAGAAGGAACATACGATGACTTAAAAACATTTCATGACATCATGGTTGAAACAGGAAAAAGAGATGACTTTTTAATTAGATCTTTAGAATATTTCCAAACAATGTATAAAGAAATGGCACCAAAACATATGAAGCTACTTTTAGCATATCATGATGGAGAAGCAATTGCTGGTATTATTCCAATCATGTATGGAAATACAACATGGTATTTATATGGTGCAAGTAGTAATAGACATAGAAATCTTATGCCAAATTATTTGCTTCAATGGACAATGATTAAAGAAGCAATAGCAAATAAATGTGACATTTATGACTTTAGAGGAGTATCTGGGGTTGTAGATGAAAATCATCCACAATATGGACTATACAGATTTAAAAAAGGATTTAATGCAGAATTTACAGAATTTATTGGAGAAGTTTATATTCCTTATAAACCACTTACATATAAGTTATATAAATTCTCTGAAAAAGCTTTTAGAACATTAAGAAAAGCTAAAAAGAAAATATTAAGTAAAGAAAAGTAAGCCTATGAAAAAATTAGAAGTTAAAAAAGAAGATTTAATTTATAATTTAAATAGCCTAAGAAATTATATTGGAGATGATACTAAAGTAATAGCAGTTGTTAAAGCCAATGCAATGGGACTAGGCTTAGTAGAATGCTCTAAAGTATTAGTTGAAAATAAAGTAGATATGCTTGCAGTATCTACTCCAGATGAAGCTTTTACTTTAAGAGAAAATGGAATTGAATGTAAGATACTTCTTCTTACTCCAATTTATAATGAAGAAATTGTAAGAAAACTTGTTAATAGAAATATCATTCTAACTATTGATTCAAAAGAATCTTTAGAACTTGCGAAAACTCTAGAAGGTGCAACAGCACATCTTAAAGTGGACACTGGTTTTGGAAGGTATGGAATGCTTTATAGCAAAAAAGATGCGATTTTAAATCTTTATAAAGAAAGAGGAAATGTTACTTTTACAGGAATTTTTTCACATCTTTCAAATCCAACTGATGAGAAATGGTCTACACTTCAATTTTTAAGATTTAGAGATGTATTAGATTATTTAAAAAATAATGATGTAAATTATGGAATCACTCATTTTTCTTCTTCAAACGCAACAATAAAATATAGAAATATGAAACTTGATGCAGTAAGAGTAGGATCGCTTCTTACAGGAAGAACAATGGTAAATGGAATAGATGTTAGAAAAGTTGGAAAACTAAAGACTGTTGTAAATGAAGTTAAAACTGTTCCAAGAGGATTTAATATAAGCTATGGAAATAGATATAAGACTAAAAGAGAAACAAAAATCGCTATTATTCCTGTTGGATATATGGATGGATTTAATCTAACAAAAGATGTAGATGATTTTACGCTAAAAAATAAATTTATGTTTTTAGGAAAAGCTATAAAGGATTTATTTAGAAAAAAAGAATTAACAGTTACAATTAAAGATAAAACATATAAAGTAATTGGTAGACTTGGAATGTATCACACAATTGTTGATGTTACAGGATCAGATATAAAGAGCCAAGATGAAGTTATTTTAAATGTAAAACCAATGTATGTAAATGAGAACATTAGAAGGGAGTATATTTAATTGGAAACAGAAAAGAAATTGAATTTTTTCCAAAGAGTATTTATTGCAATATTTAGATTAGAAGATTATGGAACTTTTCTTTTTGAAAAGCTAACTGAAGCAATAAAATATTTTTTGCTACTAATTTTATTAATGACAATAATACTTGGAGTGGTAAATGGATATAAAAG
>JAEEGL011133982.1_pt1 | contig 19843 bp, 9 predicted proteins | sample 9134231 | NCBI WGS metagenome assembly JAEEGL01 (sample SAMN16246548, study PRJNA631951) | gut metagenome | biome: gut microbiome; feature: rumen; material: fiber-attached | host: Bos | place: Iran: Karaj | collected 2018-10 | reverse complement strand
TCGCTCTTGCTGTTCGTCATTTCGGGTTCAATCCATATTCCGAACTTCAGCCCGCGGTCCTCGGCAGCCTTGAGCAAGGCGGGTACGCCGTTGGGCAGTTTCTGAGTGTCGGTCATCCAGTCGCCGAGGCTCTGGGTATCGTCGGTGCGGCGATACTTGCGGCCAAACCATCCGTCGTCAACGACGAAGAGCTCGCCGCCCAACTCCTTGATGCCGTCCATCATCTGTTCGCATACTTCCTGATTGACGTTCATATAAACGCCTTCCCACGAGTTGAGCAGGATGTCGCGCAGCCCTTGTCCGTTGTGAAGTTTACCGTTGCGTCCCCAGCGGTGGAAGGCACGGCTGACGCCGCCCTTTCCTTCGGTGCTGTAGGCCAGAGCCAGTTCCGGAGTGCGGAACGTTTCGCCGGGCTTCAGGGTGTAGGCGGTGTGGAGGTCGTCAATGCCGGCAACGAGGGTGTGGCGATAGTGTCCACGGGTGTCGATGCGAATCTTGTAATTGCCCGTCCAGCAGAGTGCTGCTCCGATGACGCGTCCGCAGTTTTCCTGCGGTTTGCCGTCGAGGCTGACCATTACTTCTGCGCGGTCGTTCATCCCATTGCGTACGCCGTCGTGATTGACAATGGTCTTGAGTCCTTGGGCTAACGGTTCCTCGGTCATCTGAGCTTCCTGCCCCCAGGCACCGTGGAAGTGCGTAATCCAGGCTCCTTCCTGTCGGAAGGTCATCACGCCGCTGGCATACTGTTCCAACTTGATGGGCTTCTTCTCGCCGTTGCGGATGACGGTCCATGTTTCAATGACGTCGCTCTGTTCGTTGGCTTTGTAGTAGAGGTCTACGAAGAAGTCGTATGCCTTGTCCTTCATGGAGATGATGGTGAGGTCGCCCTCGGTGCGTGAGCCGGTAATGGCCAGTTCTGTGGTCATGTTTCCGTCGGCGTGGGTCACACTGAGTGCGGTCTCGTCAAAGCTCTCGCGTCCAAAGGCAGGGTAGGCGTCGTAGTTGATGCTCATCGCATCAATGACCTCGCGGCCCTGATCGGGCGTAATGCGCGAACCATAGTAATGAATTCGGGGCGTGCCACCTTCGTTAGCGGTGAGCATGAGGGTGGTCTTCGGAGTGTTGACGAAGATGTTTTGAGCCTTGACGAAACCTTGCGGACAAACCGCAAAGCCCAGGGCAAGGAGGGAAAGAAGTACTTTTTTCATTGTGTTGTGAATAAAATGACTATAGGATTAATATCTGCGTGCAAAGTTAATTCAATTATTGTAGATGACCAAAGGATTCTCAGAAAGGAGTCATAAATGGATAAGATAGTGTTATCTTTACTCTGCTAACACGGTGAATTCGGCACCAGAGGCGAAGTCAAGGCCGTTCTGAGAGGAGAGTGCGGTGAAGCGGAGGTAGCGGGCACGCGTGGGGGTGGCGAAGGTGATACGCTTGAGGCCTGAGCCACGTTCAAATTCACCTTCAGCAATGGGGTCTTCCCATGTCTTGCCGTCCTGTGAGAGTTGAACGCGATAGCCCTTGATGTTACCATTGTTGCCGCCATCCTGACGGGGCAGGTAGGTGAAGCCCTTGATGGCCTTCGTCTCCGAGCAGTCGAAATCAACGCTGTGCGGGTACTTAGTGACCGTGACGCCGTAGGCGGTGTGCCAGATGGTTTCGGGCTTGCCGTCGACGAGGTTGCTGGCGTTCTCACCCGGTTCCTCGCTGCTGCAAGCGAGCACGGTGACAGGCACATACTCCACCTTGTCAAACGTGCGGCTGATCTTCACTTCGGGGGCGTCGGCATGCCAGACGGTGATGGTGCCTCCAGAGCGGAGATTAATAGACCCTCCCCCTGCCCTCCCTGTGAGGGAGGGAGCGGTCACCTTTCCAGACTTACCTTTCTTGCCGGAGGAAGCCCCTCCCTGACGGGAGGGGTCTGGGGTGGGTCTTATCTCATAGCGCACATCTTCGCCATTGAACTCATTATAGACAATAGTCACGTCACCCTTGGCATCGCGGGTGATGGCGATGGGCAGGTCACCGCCGTGCATGACGGGGAAATTGGCCTCGCTGATCTTGTGCGGGTCTGCGGTAGTCGTGGGACGGATGAAGAAGCCGAAGCAGTAGGCGTCGGCGTAGACGCGGTCAGGCGTCAGCGGGCCACCCTGGCCGCAGCTGTTGCCGCCGAGTCCAGTGACCTTCGCGTCGAGGTGAACATAAACATGGTCGCTCTCGGGCAGCTCATACGGATGAGGAGCGCAGGTCAACTGAAGGTCACTCCAGGGCATGACGCTGGTACACATCCAACCCGTCAGAGCGCCGAAGACGAGGCCGTTTTCTGTGTCGTCGGTCAGTGCCAGCCACTGCACGCCTTCGCGGTTGCCCATATCTTGTGGCTTGGGGAAGGGTACGAACTGGTCACGCACGGTGCTCTCATAGACGTGTGAGAACATGCCGCTCATGCGGTCGGCATAGTTGTTCTGGGGGCCGCAACCGAAGTAGCTGAGCTTGCTGCCCTCTGCCTCGAAGCGAGTGGGCAACTTGAAAAGGAAGCCCAGACGCGGCAGGACGGCCTTCGGTTTGTTGCTCGTGATGGCACTCTCGTTTTCAATGGTGCCGTCGGGATAGACCGTCCAAACAATGTTGCTTGTCAGGACGAAGTCAGAAGGCTCTCCCTTGTCATCAATGGTATATCGTCCGCTGCTGCCGCCGTGAATTTGGCCCTTTGTGCCACAGCTCTCGACCATATAGTTCAGCACGACGGCTCCATCCTTGCGGGTATAAATATTACTATCAGTTACCTTATGCTGCAGGTTGTGCAGGCCGTTTTGATACCAGCTCTGGTAGAACCAGTTGTCGTTATCGACAGGAGCACGTAGAGCATCGAGGACGGGACCGCAGTCTGGCTCAATGATTTCTTTGCCGTCATAGGTCAGTGTCTTGATGGTGCCTTTCAGGTTATCGAAGGTGACAAAAGACCCACCCCCGACCCCTCCCGTCAGGGAGGGAGGAAAAGTTACTTCTGTTGTGCCATCATCTTTGTTTTCCACCCGCAGGATCTCCCCTCCATTACGGGAGGGGTCGGGGGTGGGTCTGTATATCGGTGAGACATCTCCTGCGCCCCACAACGGCACCTGCTCGGCCATCTGCACGTAGCCCTTCTTGGCCCACGGCATATCCTTCTTCAGGATGAACTCCACGCGCAGGTCGAAGCAATGAGCATCGGGGTTCTCGTTCTGGAAAAGAATGGGCACAGCGATATGAGCAGAGGAGCGGGGAGCAATGGGAATCATACCGTTAGCTGCATCAACGTTGGTGGTGCTATGTGCTATATCAAAGCCATCGCGTACAACCACAACGTTGATATCTACGTAATCCAGCGGCACGAAGTAGTTTTTATTGGTAATCTTCAGACGCACAATCTGGCGGTCTTTCAACGCGAACATACTATCTACTTCCACGCCTACATTCTGATAGACGTGCTTTACGTCGTAGTATTCAGGCTTGGGCGAGAGGTCAGGAAACATGACGCCGTTCATGCAGAACATGCCATCGTTAGGCAAGTCGCCGAAGTCGCCGCCGTAGTTGAATTTAGTTGACGAGTTGACGAGTTGACGAGTTGACGAGTTGGTTGTATTGTCAACTGGCACAGCTATGGCCTGATCCACCCAGTCCCAGATGGCACCGCCGCAGATGTAATTACTGCTCTCGATGGCCTTCCAGTAGTCGATGAGGTTGCCGCCGGCGTTGCCCATCGAGTGGGCGTATTCACTGATATGGAAGGGGTACTTGGGACCCTTGCCGCCACCGGCAGCAAACTGCACCCAGCCAACACTCGGATATTGGTTGGAACCCATATCCACGATGTCGTTGTTGCGCTCATACTGCACAGGACGCGAGGTGTCGAAGGCCTTGATGGCATTGTACGCTGCCACAAAGTTCTGACCTGGTCCGGCTTCGTTGCCTAAGCTCCAAATGACGATGGAGGGAGCATTCACGTGTGCACGAACCATTTCCATATTTCGTGCTATGTGGGCAGCGCGCCACTCGATGGGGTGGGAGAGTGATGCATCGCCGTAGTAGTACTCATGGCTCTCGATATTCGCTTCGTCCTCGAGGTAGATGCCGTACTTGTCGCAGGCGTAGTACCAATAGGGGTCGTTGGCGTAGTGCGAGTTGCGGACGTGGTTGATGTTGCCCTGTTTCATCAGAAAGACTTCACGCAATATCTGTCCGTGGCTAATGGCATGGCCGTGCCAAGGATTGGTTTCGTGGCGGTTGACACCTTTCAGCTTCACAGGCTTGTTGTTGACATAGAAGTAGCGGCCAGCTTTACCGAACTCATCGTCCTCCGCCTTCGTGTCGCGGATCTCCACCGTGCGAACGCCGAAATAAGTTGAGCGCACATCCACCACCTTCCCTTTCCTGTCTTTAAGCGTGGCTGTGAGGACATAGCGATGGGGCGCTTCGGCAGACCATGGCAACGCGCCATGCAAGTTGATGGAAGTTGCCGCAATACTCAAGTCTGCGCCTACGTTAACCTGTGCTTGTGCATCAGGTTGGCCGACGGCGGGTTGGGCGTCAAGATGAAGAGAACCTGGAGCCAACTCATCAGTGTAAAGTCTCAGTGGGAAGACCTTGTACTCTACGGAAAGGTCCTTGGCTGTTTTCTTGCCGAGGTTTCTCACACTGGCTTCTACAACAATCTCTGCATTGGCTTCCTCTGTGATTCCATTACCGCTGAGTCGGGACGTTCTTACAACCAAATCGCTTAGCTCCAACTCTGGCACACTCGTTAAGTATGTTGAGCGGATGATGCCAGGCAGGCGGAACATATCCTGTGCTTCCAGGAAACTTCCGTCTGAATTGCGATAGACTTCCACGGCTACCACGTTCTCGCCCTTCTTATTTAAATAAGGTGTAATGTTAAACGTTGCGGTGTTGCGGGAGTTCTTGGAAAATCCCACGTAGTGACCATTGATCCACAGATAGAAGAAGCTGTCCACGCCGTCGAAGTTTATATACACCACACGTCCCTTCCATGAGGCTGGCACGGTGAAGGTGCGGCGATAGGAGCCCACTTCATTAGGATATTCATTAACGGTCCATTGCGGATTACGAGGCTTGCGCATCACGCCGCCGCGCCAGTCATCCACTGCAACTTGATGTTCGAAGATGACCTTCTGGTTGACGTAGATGGGCACACCATATTTCAGTGAACCGTCCGGCTGTATTCCTTGCACGTTCCAACATCCTGGCACCTCGATATCGTCCCAGGCGCTGACATCATAGCTGGGTGCCTCGAATCCTTGTGCCCGTTCCTCGGGTGTACGACACCAATGGAATTTCCATGTGCCGTCCAGTGTCTGCCAATAAGCTCCTCGTTCAGGCAACACACCTCGTGCTGCCTCTTCAGTAGGGAAGTGAAAGCCCCACGCCTGCGGCAGCTCCTTGTTCAGTGCCAGTTGTCCTGGTGACTGCCATTCCTGACCAGTCGGAGGTGTGGGATAATTCTCGTAGGTAAAGCCTTCGAGCGCTGTCTCCTGGGCCTCGGCAGAAGCGGCCATCAGCAGAAGGCTAATGGCAATAATCTGATACTTCATAATGCGGTTTATCATAGATGATGGGACTTAAATCTGCGCAAAAGTAATTAAATATTTGCAACGATGCAAATTTTGCTTCGAAATAAACACTTTGAAAGCAAAAAACGCCTAACTTTCACCTTGAAACTGAAAACTTTTCCGTACCTTTGCACCCGCAAAACGAAATACATCCTATTAAGTATGAAGCAAAACATCAGAAATATTGCCATTATCGCACACGTCGATCATGGTAAAACCACCCTCGTAGATAAGATGCTGCTCGCAGGCAATCTCTTTCGCGACAACCAGCAGACAGGAGAACTTATGCTTGATAACAACGAACTGGAACGCGAACGCGGCATCACCATCCTTTCCAAGAACGTTAGCATCAATTACAAAGATACGAAAATCAACATCATCGACACTCCGGGTCACTCCGACTTCGGCGGCGAGGTCGAGCGTGTGCTGAATATGGCTGACGGCTGCCTATTGCTCGTCGATGCATTCGAAGGCCCTATGCCACAAACCCGTTTTGTGCTGCAGAAAGCCCTTCAAATCGGATTGAAGCCCATCGTGGTTATCAACAAAGTCGATAAGCCTAACTGTCGTCCCGAAGAAGTGTATGAGATGGTCTTTGATCTGATGTGTGACCTCGATGCCACCGAAGACCAGCTGGACTTTCCGGTCATTTATGGTTCTGCTAAACAAGGTTGGATGGGCAGCGACTGGCAGACGCCGACCGACAATATTTTCTACCTTCTCGACCAGATTTTGGAGCACATCCCAGCGCCTGAACAGTTGGAGGGCACTCCGCAGATGCTCATCACTTCCCTCGACTACTCCACCTACACAGGACGTATCGCCGTGGGGCGCGTGCATCGCGGCACGCTGAAGGAGGGTATGGCGATTACTATTGTGCATCGCGACGGATCGAAGGAGAAAACTAAAATCAAGGAACTCCACACCTTCACGGGGATGGGACATCAGAAGATAGATGCCGTCAACAGTGGTGATATCTGCGCCATCATTGGGCTCTCGAACTTCGAAATTGGAGATACTATCTGTGATGCCGATGAACCCGAGGCACTGCCCACCATTAGCATTGACGAACCCACTATGTCCATGCTCTTCACCATCAACGACTCACCCTTCTTCGGCAAGGAAGGCCGTTGGTGCACCAGCCGCCACATCCATGAGCGACTGATGAAGGAACTGGAGAAGAACCTGGCTCTGCGCGTAGATATTCCCGACGGCTACACTGATCGCTGGATTGTCAGCGGGCGTGGTGTGCTGCACCTCAGCGTGCTCATCGAGACCATGCGTCGCGAGGGGTATGAGCTACAGGTCGGACAGCCTCAGGTAATCTATAAAGAGGTGAACGGCGAACGTTGCGAACCCATTGAGGAGCTGACCATCAACGTTCCAGAAGAGTTTGCCTCGAAGATGATAGATATGGTCACGCGCCGCAAGGGCGAGATGACCTCGATGGAGAGTCAGGGCGACCGCGTGAACATCGAGTTCCTCATCCCCTCGCGCGGCATCATCGGCTTGCGCACTAATGTGCTCACCGCCTCGCAGGGCGAAGCCATTATGGCTCATCGCTACAAGGAGTATCAGCCCTACAAGGGTGAGATTGTGCGTCGTATCTCCGGTTCGATGATAGCGCTGGAGAGCGGCACCGCCTTTGCCTATGCAATCAATAACCTGCAGGACCGCGGCAAGTTCTTCATCGAACCACAGACAGAAGTCTATGCAGGTCAGGTCGTAGGCGAACACATCCATGAGAACGACCTCGTCATCAATGTCACCAAGAACAAACAACTGACGAATATGCGTGCCAGCGGCAGCGACGAGAAAGCACGCATCATTCCAGCCACCATCCTCAGCCTGGAGGAGGCGTTGGAGTATATCAAGGAAGATGAGTACGTGGAGGTGACGCCGAAGTCCATGCGAATGCGTAAGATTCTCCTCGACCACTTGGAGCGTAAGCGTGCGGGTCGCGAGTGACATATTGTCGCGTATGTTAAAGATTTTAAGCTGTTTATGTCGTAAATGTGGACAAAATGTCACACCTCCATAGTACATAACGGCAGTGGCACGGGCATTGCAAGGTGAAGGGTGAAATGTTTAACCCTTTAAAGTATAGGAGATCAAAACTATGTTACCAGTAATGTTTAGAAACGCGTGGTTCCCCACCGTATTTGAAGATTTCTTTGACAACGTAATGCCCAACCGCTCAACTGCAACTTGCACAGCACCTGCTGTCAACGTCCGCGAAGATGCTCTGACCTACACCATGGAAGTGGCTGTGCCAGGTATCAAGAAAGAGTTCTGCCGAGTGAATATCGATGAGAATGGCAACCTCAGGGTGGCCATTGAAAACAAGCTCGAACATAAGGAGGAAGACCACGAACAGCCGCGTCATCACTACCTCCGCCGTGAGTTCAGCTACTGCAACTACCAGCAGAGCTACACCCTGCCCGAAGATGTCGACCGCGAGAAGATTTCCGCTAAAGTGGAGGATGGCGTACTCACCATCGTGCTGCCGAAGATGAAGAAGGAAGAAGTGAAGCTCTCCCGCCAGATAGAGATTGGCTAAGGTTCATAATAAAGGAAAGAGGATGTGTCCTGATCGGCACATCCTCTTTTTTTATACGCTGGGATTTCATATTAAAAATCCAACATATGGTCCCATTCTTCAGTACGCCATTGGAGCATTTCCTTAACTTGGCTCTTGGAATAACCAGAGTAGGATTTGGTTCCATCCCAAGTAATCGTCTTACCACTACGGGTTATATCCTTATACGATTCCTTCTCTTTAGGGTCGTTCTGGATTTCTTCCATGAACTGCTTGGCAAGCGATTCTGAGGGGAATGTCTCGGAAATGGTAACTTTGACTACCTCATCGTTATTGAAGGTGTAAGTTTCAACAAAGTTAACGGTGAGACCGGCATAGCTTGTGGAATAAGAGAACGTAATGGTGTTGCCACTTTCTTTCATTACGGGCTTTGAGAGTTCGATATCATCGGGGTCCAATTCATCATCCTTGTCATTACCACAAGCTGTAAAGGTCATTGCGGGCACAAGTGCCAGCAGGAGCAGATAAAGATACTTTTTCATTTTGTTTGTTTTTTTAGGGGGTTAAACTATTTGTTAGAAGGTTATAGGCTATCAGTCATAGGCGACTTATACAAGGTGTTGTTCTATTGCCGTACGTACGAGCGATGCTGTATTCTGGCAATGAAGCTTCTGGCGAAGATATTTAGTGTAGCTGTGTACCGTCTCGAAGCCCAGGAAAAGCTCTTCGGCGATCTCCTTGATGGTCTTTCCCTGTACGATGAGTGCCAGGACCTCACGTTCACGAAGGGTCAGTGTTGGCACAGCCTCCATTTCTTCATGGGCGTGGGAACGAGCTTCCTCACAAATATAATTCTCACCATTAAACACTGTTTGAATGGCTTCCAGAAGTTCCTTGGACGCGACGCTCTTGAGCAGGTATCCGTGGGCTCCTGCCTTCATCGCTCTGGCGATGACAGCTCCCTCCGCATACATCGTGAAAATAATGATGCGCATTGACGGACAAGCTTCAACGAGCAATGGAATTGCATCAATGCCGTCGCCGTCTGGCAAAGCAACATCCAGCAGCAAAAGGTCTGGATGCAACTTCTTCACAAGCATTAGAGCATCTGCCAGATTGCTGGCAATATCCGTTTCTGCATCAGGGAATTGTTCCTTGATGATTCGGACGATTCCTTCTGCTACTACTTGGTGATCGTCTGCAATGAGGATTCGAGCCACGCTTTTAGTCTTATTTGTAGATTTCGGCCGCAAAGATAGAGTATTTTCTGTGAACCTCAAAATAAAATATCACCCCCAAATGTGGGTTTTTAAACTTTTCGTGGTATTTCCACGTTAATTTCAGTCCCTTTGCCCTCCTTGGAATAAGCGTTTATGGTGCCTCCGATAGCCCTTACCCGTTCCTGGATGTTTCGAAGCCCGGAGCCTTCTGATGCTTGTTCAAAGGAGAAACGGCCATTGCCGTCATCACTCACATTCACGGCAATATATTCCTGGTCAGTAATGACTTGTACGCGAATATGTGCGGCCTCAGCACTCTTGACCGCATTATTCACCAGCTCATAGACAATGCAATAGATGATTTCCTCGTGCTCAACGCGTACATCATCTCCCACAAAGGAGAAGTTGACATGTGGCATCGTTTCGCAATAATCGCGAAGGGCGGTGCGTAGCCCATATCGTCTGAGCGAGTCGGGCAGCAGATGGTGGGAGATATTCCTCATCTCACGAATGGCTTCATCGGTGAGCTTCCTTGGTTTCTCCATTTCGGCATCATCGAACTCCGCGAGTTTCAGCTTTAATGCAGTCAGTAGTCCGCCGAGGCGGTCGTGCAAGTCGCGGGCAATGCGCACCCGTTCCTCCAGTTCTCCGTCCAGTTTTGCCTTGATTAACGCTGTGCGCTTGCTGAGCCTTACACTACGCCAGAGCACAAAGAACAGCACTGCCACCAGCAGCAGTATCAATCCTCCCAAAATGGTGCCCCACATCATCCAGCGCCGTTGCTCCTGCAACTGTTCGATTGCAGCCTGCTTCTTCTCGGTCTCGTAGAGCACCTCCATCTGCGAGAGCCCCGACTGATAGTGCTCTGTGGCGAAACGTTGCATGAGGTTGTACACCTTATTTATATATACACGTGCGGAATCCTTGTTGCCCAGTTCGGTAAAGATCTGTGCGAGCAGCACCTGGCAGCTGGCATCGTTGTACGTAATGACGGAGTCGTCGTAAACAGACTTCAGACCATAAGCCAGTGCCTCGTGCCATCTTTTCTCGTGCATGGCGACCTCACAGGCCGCAGCATAGATGTTGCAACGGTCCTCCGACATCATCTCTGCCGTCCTCTCTATTTCCAGCGCCTCATCGGCATATGCCCTGGCCTTCTTCACATCTTCATGTCCCTCCATCAGATGCAACCTAACGATGGAGGCCAGCAGGTTTGCATAGGCCCCTGGAAGCTCGCTGCGGTGGGTGTGGAAGTAGGTGTAGGCAGCTTCCGCAATCTTGCGGGCCTGTTCATATTCTTTGTCCAAATAGATCTTTAACAGCCCGCTCCATGAGGTGCCCATCATCAGCGAATCCCCGGCCTCGTTGGCTTTCTCCGAGGCCAGTGAGTAGTTGCGTTCCGCCTCTGTCATATTGCCCATGGAGAGGTACAGCTCGCCCACGTTGTAATAAAGGATGGTCTGGCTTTCGAGCCAGCCGTAGCGTTCAAAGATCGGCAATGCACGCTGATAATAGTTGATGGCCAGATGTGCCTTGTCCTGCATGTTATAGACATTCCCCAGGGCACCGTACAGCTGCGACAGGCAGTCGTCCACATCGCTTTCTGTGTAGCGCCGGTCCTGTCGCATGGTGTCTATGACAGCCAGAGATTGCAGGAAATAGTCTACGGCGCGGTCCCAGTCATCTCTCCCATAAGCTGTGAGACCCAAGTAATAGAGGGCATTCTGACGGGCGCGTAGGGCGTTGATTTCATAAGACAGTGCCAATGCCTTCTGGGCATATTCCAGACAGCGCTGGCCGTCTCTCACCTCATATCCTCTTGCCAATTCCATATAGGCTCGGATTAGCTCCTCACCTTTGGGAGGATGAGGGCTGCGGAGCATTGCTTCCAGAGAGTCGACATGTGTGTTGCGGAAGTCATTGTAGGCCACCGCTGTGCCGCCCAGGCATAGAAAAAGGGCGGTTATAAGAAGGTTTTTTAAGGATAACATGGCGCAAAGGTACGGAAAATCTTTTTAGTTCGCCTTCTTTCGACCGGCAAAATGTCAAACGCAGGGTTAAGGCGCCGGTTTTTCGGCGTTTATGTTATCGTTTTTCTTCCTTTTTCGTGCTAAAAGGAGGACGAATATGCAAAAACCCCCAATGGGGCTAAGGATAAATATCGATTATTATCTATCTTTGCGGCAGTAAAAACCTGATAAACCCTATAGAATTATGAAAAAACAAGCCCATTTTATCGTATTTATATGGCTATTAGCCTGTTCTACCGATGTGTCTGCCCAGGGATTTTTGGGAACTCTTGGTAAGCGCGTCCTCGACCGCGCCAAACAGAAGGTAGAAGAGAAGGTTGACCAGACGGTGGATCAGGCTGCTGATCGCGTGCTCAACCCCACAAGACCGGGAAACCCGACCAGCGAGGGCGAGGGCGAAGGCGATCCTCAGGACCCCGCTGCCGTACAGGGTGGTGCGAACAATCCCCAAGCCGTTATCAACTGGAACAATTATGACTTTGTCAGCGGCGACGAGATTATCTTCGAGGACAATCAAGTCGGCGAGAAGTTAGGTGAGTTCCCTTCCATGTGGGACACTTTCAGCGGCGCTGCCGAAGTGGTGGAATTCGACGGCCAGCCTGCCATCAACACGCAGGCAGCCACCATCACTCCGCTCTTTGCTGACAACAAGGTCTACCTCACCGACGAGTGTACGGTGGAGCTCGATATCTACCTTTGGAACAATGATACCTACGTCAACCAGTACAATAATGGTGAAGGCGTAGGCCTGAACTCCTACGAAATCCTGCTCGTTGTGGGCGACGAAATCTCGGATGGTGACGACCATTCACTACGTTTGCAGATAGATGCCGTCGGCGAGGGCAGTAACCAGGAGTTCTATTATCAGTGGCAACCTCCCGTGGGTGATTATCGCGAAGGGACCTACGAAATCAAGGGCCTCCAGCGCGATGCCTGGCACCATATTGCCATCTCTTTCAACAAACGTGCCTACAAGGTCTATTTCGACAATCAGCGCGTGGCCAACATTCCCAACGCCAAGGCACCGAACTTCCTGAAACTGCGAGGAAACTTCGATTACAAACGAATGTACTTCTGGCGCAATATCCGCATTGCTAAAGGTGCCGTGCCTCTGGCAACCCGCCTGCTGAGCGAGGGCAAGATCGTGACTTATGCCATTACCTTCGACGTGGGGAAGGCGACCATAAAGCCTGAATCCACTGGCGAAATCAACCGCATTGCCAAAATCATGACCGACGACCCCGGCATCAAGTTCGAGGTGCAGGGCCATTGCGACAATACGGGTTCAGCCGTCACCAACGATAAGCTCTCGCAGCAGCGCGCTGAGGCGATCGTGGCAGCACTCGTCGCGAAAGGAATTGATGCAGCTCGTCTCACGGCCGTGGGCAAGGGCTCCAAGGAACCCATTGCCGACAACGCTACAGATGAGGGTCGAGCCAAGAACCGCCGAGTGGAATTCGTGAAGAAGTAAACATTGTTATTTATGAATAGGTTTTTGTCGACCCTGTTACTCTTGCTATCCTGGATGGTGGGGGTAACCGCTGCTGAGCCGTTGGTGCTGACGAAATCCACCACCCTCAGCGACATCACCCCTTGGTCGGGTGCGGATGTCAGTTTCCAGATGTCTGAGGAACTTGACATGGAGACCTTTAGTTATGTTTATACCATGGGCTCTTTGACCTTGGATGCGCCGGCGACTCCTAAATGGCAGATCGGACGCTTCACACTGCCCGTGGATTACTACGACTACCAAACCAACTACAGCTATGCTGACGATGTCCTGAAAACGACAGATGTGTACGCCATTGGATCCTTCCTGAACCAGCGTACTGAGGTGGAAGCCAGGGTTATAGAGACGAAAATCGGCGATGCTAGATGGAATGCGTGGACTGTTTTTTCTGTACCTTATGACGTCAACTTCAATGACATCCAAGGCGGCAAAGGCCGCTGGGTCATCCGCCGTTATGATGGAGCTAACCGTGCTGCCGTTAAAGAGGGCGAGACGTGGGTGGATGTAAAACCTGGCGAGATGCTTCATGCCTACGAAGCCTATTTTTTCCAGCGCGATTACTATAGCTTGGAGGGCAACGATGAAGAGGAGGCTTCCGAGGAGGATCACATTTTGACGTTGCCTGCAGCCCAGACGTCCAACAAGCAGAATATCTTTGCATCGGGCGATGTAGTGGTTCCCCTGAAGAAATATCCTGCCGCGATGTCGCAGAATGCCGACTGGAACTTCGTGGGCAACCCCTATCCTTGTTATTACGACCTTCGTGCCATCAAGGAACATGTGATCGTCTATCTATGGGATGACAGTCAGGAAACGTTCCGCTGTTTTGATACCCGCAACGACAACGGTTTCGTGTTGGCTCCCTGCCAGGGCTTCTTTGTGCAGGCCACCGATATTGAGCATCTGACTTTCCAGGCCAGCGGTCGACGTATTCTTGGCAAGTTCCATTTGCCGGAACCAGATGATGATGAAGATGATAATGACGAAGAGGCCGCAGCCCGCAGCCTTGCACCCGAGGCAAAAGCAATGAGCGCAGCAGACACTTTCAACCCAGAGAACCCTGGCGATCCAGGTGCCAACTACTACAACCCGATGACCGGTGAGGCCTACTTTGACCTCTTCCAGCCTGGTCGGATGAATTTGGCAGAAGAACTGCTACTGGACAATTCCCGCGTGCAACCCGAGGATGTGAAGATTTTAACGGTGGTCGCACCGATGGCAGGAACGGATCTCTTCTTCTCGAATTACAGCAATGCCACCCGCGTCGATTTGGGAAAGAGCAGCGGTTTCACCGACATTCCCGCTTGGTCTTTCACTTACATGACGAAACTGAAGGAGCTCATCCTACCCTCCTGTGTTCAAGTGATTGATGATGACGCATTCTTGTATACCAACTCCATTGAACGGTTCGACATCTATGCCACCACGCCTCCTACGGTTGGCAGCAAGACTTTCAGGTCTTTCAACAAGGAGAACTGCCTGGTGCGTGTGCCCAACGAGGCCGTGGCGGCTTACAAGGCGGCAACCTATTGGAAAGACTTCACCATCATGCCTTTGGAGGGCGGCGGAGAGGAATTGCAGAGTGTCACCATCATGGTGAAGACACCCGACGGTCAGGACCTCACCGGCCAGTGCAGCATTCTCTGGCACGATGCAGACAACAACCTCCTAGGCGTGGGCTGCACGCTCTCGGCTCAGCCCGTGGGCTCAACTGTCTTCTACAGCGTCGGCCTTCCGGCGAATGCCGCCAACCTCTATGTACCTGTTCCGGAGGGGACCTTCACCATACTCTCTGCCGACAACATCATCACCATTACCCTCGAAGCTACGGGGGTGGTCGATTTGGGCGGAAAACAGTTGTCAGGTTCCAGTGGTGTGCTGGATGTGGCCTTCGTGGCCTCGGACAGCGAAGCACCTACGGTGTTCAACAGCGCTGATCTCGTCCTTACTATATATAATAAGGTGTCAGGTCAGCAACTTACGGACTTCGTACTGCGGTATCCCAATGTGCTCTTCGAACAGACACAGTTGGAGCCTGGACAGACGCTGCAGCTTAATGTGACCTCTCGCAGCGACCTCTTCCAGAGCACTCAGGCCGAGACCACGGTGGACGAAACCGGTGTATTCAAAGCCGAACTCATCGTCAAGGAATGGGGTCTGGCCAACATCACCTGTTCGCCTGCCGAGGGGGTGACGGACATCATGGCTCTGGTGTTTGACCAAAACGGGAAGTATGTGGCGCGCTATGCGGCCAACAGTACCGTCGTCCGGGTGAAAGACCTGAAGGACGGTGCCTACAAGGTGGTGCTTGTGCAGCAGAACCAGTTCCTCAATGCCGTCGGTTCGCTGGACGACCTGCGTCGGACCGTACTGCGCGAAGGCGAGGACTATGCTCTGCTGTCCATCCGGCTTGCCGCAGGCACCACCAGTCAGTATGAGGCCGCCGTGCCGGCTTTAGACATGAGTCGCATCAGCCATGTCAGTACAGCCAGCTACATCGCCACCAACGACCCCCATGTCCATATCGCCACCGCCGCCACACTCAAGGCCAAGGTGGTCTTCAAAGAAGAGTTTGCCGCACAGGTGAGCAATCTACAGCTGATTGTGGATATTCCAGAGGGTATGCAGTTCGTGGAGAACTCCGTGATATCCGTTGGCGGCAGTCATCAGCTTTCGGGTCAGCGCCTTATCATTCCCTGCCAGCAGGGAGAGCAGGTGCGCTGGTGCCTGACTTCAAACAAGTCAGGCCAGAAGACCGTAACGGCTATGGTGCAGTACATTTTGGGCGGGCAGCAGTTCCTGCAGCCCTTGGGCTCTGCTGCTGTTGAGGTGGTAGGCATCACCCTTGACATGGCCACTACTACCCATACGCCACAGATCAATGTCCGAGGCACTGCTTTCGGAGGTAGCCGCGTCACCATCTACGACGGCCGCGCCATCGTGGCAGAGACCACAGCCAAGAGCGACGGTTCCTTCAGCGCCGACATCACGCTGAATCCGGCCCTCGACGGTACGCACCACAAGCTCTATGCCGACATCGTGACCAGCGGACAGCCTGACTTCAGCACGGAGAGTTCCGTGATTCTGTATGACTCACATGCCAGTGTGCTTAAAAAGGTGACGATGCTGTATCAGAACCAGCGCCTCATCTGGAACGAGCTGAATGGCGTCCTCAATCCAGGCTACTATAGTGTGAATCCAGAATCCTCACCCACAGCCACTTTCACTGCCAGCTTCATTAACCCGAAGCCCGACTGCATCCTCGATCCCTACTTTGAGGTCGTTGCCTCCGACGGCTCACATCGCTCCTTCGATGCCACCTGGGACGAGGCTTCACAGCTCTACACGGCAGTGGCTGACTATCCCGAAGTTTACAGCCTGCCTATAGATGTGCAGTTCCTCTTCTCTTACTCCGACTCCACCGCCTATAGCCGCGAGGAAATCTTCAATGCCGAGGTCAGTGCTTTGGTGTCGGCCCACAACCAGCTGGTGGAAGATATAGAGGCTACCGTAGAAGTGACAGAAATGCCGGTGGAAGAAGACGACAAGCTGGAGTATGTCTTCAAGATAGGTGATGAAGGCGGCTACCGTCTGACGGCACAAATGGAGGACTACGACCGCGTGATGCACCTGCAGGCAGAGCTCGAACGTCCCTTCATCCGCACTATCGAGGAGGGAGATACCGTCATCGTGTTCTTCATCGTCAACAACGATTATTCCACGACGCTCTATTTCGCCAACCCCGCCAGGCACGATGCCTACTCCGAGACCGTCACCTCACCGGCTCCTGCTGCGGGTCGCTACAGGATTAACTTTGGCGGTCTTGTCAGTGGTGCCGTATCAGGCATCAAGGACTTTTTCTCACCCACGCCCAGCAACCTGAAGACTCTCAATGAGAAAATCGCCAATATCAATGGACGTATGGAACAGGCCAACACGGCTTTGGAGGCGCTGAACTACATCGATGAGATGCAAGCAGAATATGACCAGTTCAACAACGACCTCAGCAACCGCATCAACCTCTGCCAGTACCTGCTGCTGGCGCGCTGTCCCAATGGCGACCTGCGGGTACCTTCTAACATGTATGGTCACTTCCAGTCCGAGATTCGTCGGATCGACGAGCAGCGCAAATTCTACTGCAAACAGATGCAGGGGCTCATCCTGAGCTACGCCAATGCCCTCGAGAACGCCGGCTACAAGGAGATTACCAAGGAACTGGGCAAGTTCCTGGCTAAGTACGCTGCCAAGGCGAAGCTGTCCAGTCGTATAACAGGCATGTCCAACCGGATGGAAGCCAAGGGGATAGGTACTGCCGCAGAGTTCGAAAGCTTCTTGACCGACGGCCTCAATAGTGCCTTGGAGACAGGTGTGGAGGTCATCGCCGATAAGCTTTTCAGTAAGCTGGATGCTCCCACCGATTATGCCGGCGTCCGCAAGTTCTGGGAGTCATGGGTGCCCAAGGAGTACCACAAGATCTCGATGCCTCTCACCGACCTGCGCTTCAGTATCACCGCTTCCTACGAGAAGTGTAAGGAGGAGGAAATCAACCGTCCGCCCGTGCCCTGGGCCACAAAGAAGAAGCCCGTGCGCCCCATCGTGGATCCTTCCGGCTACGTCTATGAAGGCGTGGAGGATAACCGTGTGGAAGGCGTGATAGCCACAATCTATTACAAGGAGAACGAGTCTGCCGTCGAGCAGCTCTGGAATGCCGCTGAGTTCGGACAGGAGAACCCCCTCACGACGGATGCCGCTGGCCTCTATATGTGGAATGTGCCGCAGGGCCTCTGGCAAGTGCGCTTTCAGAAGGAAGGCTATCAGCCCACGCAGACCGCATGGCTGCCCGTGCCTCCGCCCCAACTGGAAATCACCGTCCCCATGACCCAAACCGCAGCACCGGCTGTCGTTGAGGCAACGGCCTACGCCGATGCCGTCAGCATCCGATTCAGCCAGTTTATGCAGGTCGCTTCGCTCGGCGATATCGCTGTCCGACAGGACAACATCGTCCTTCAGGGAACGCTCGAGCTGCTGGACGGCGAGGACGGTCTGGCCCGCACGATTCGCTTCCTGCCCAGCGAGAAGCTGACTGCGAAAAGCATACAGCTCACTGTGCCCGCCACTGCTAAGAGCTATGCCGGCTCTACGCTCGCTGCCGCCTATGCTGCTACCCTCGACGTGCAGCACACCATCGAGGGACTTGTCGTTCAAGACAATGCCGCTGTTGAAGTAGGCCAGACGGGCTATGTCACTGTCACCGCCTATCCTGCAGTAGCCGTAGCCGGAAAGACACTTGACATCAAGTCCTTGTCTCCTATTCTTGAACTGGCCACTACTGAGGTAACCTTCGATGACAACGGCCAGGCACTCGTGCCGTTGCGTGGGCTGCTGCCTGGCGTGGCAGAGATCACCTTTGGCGTTGGCGACTTGCAGGCCCTTGCCGCCGTAGAAGTCAGATACCACCTCCATGAACTCTGCTCGCGGCCCGTGGCTTCCGTCGTATCCGGCGTCGTCGCTGAAGGCACCCGGGTGGAACTCTACTCCGCCACGAAGGGGGCGACAATCTACTACACCACCGACGGCAGTTGTCCCTGCGACGAGGCGGCCCGCCAGCGCTACACGGAACCCATCGTCATCCACTCCGATGTGACGATTCAGGCGATCGCCGTGCTCGAAGGGATGACCGACAGCGAGGTGACCACCCTCACCTACACCATAGCAACAGGGGTCGCTGCGCCGGAGGTGATCGAGACGGTGGAGGCCGAAGACTTCTTCTACAGCCTCAATGGCACACGTGTGATGCCGCCGCTGCCACGTGGCATTTTCATCCATGTTCAGCGCACTTCAAGTGGTGTCAGGAGCCGTAAAGTAAGGATCAAATAGGCGTAAATCAATAAAAATGCACAAAAAAGCGAGCGCAAAGGAAAAAACTTTAAACTTTAAACTCTAAACTATAAACTTTTTTGTACCTTTGCGCCCGCAAAACCCGAAATACGGGTGCATTCGAGGGTGGGTGCTCGACGATTGATGACGACGGCTCACCACCTGAAGGATGTAATTCATTCACATTTCAATCATCAAAACATTATGTACTTAGATTCCGCTAAGAAAGCCGAACTCTTCGAGAAGTTCGGAAAGGGCACGACCGACACCGGTAGTGCCGAGAGCCAGATTGCACTCTTCAGCTTCCGCATTGCTCACCTCACCGAGCACATGAAGCAGAACCGCAAGGACCACAGCACGGAACGCGCACTTACCGGCCTCGTCGGAAAGCGTCGCGCATTGCTGAACTACCTGAAGGCACGCGATATCAATCGCTATCGTGCTATCGTCAAGGCTCTGGGTCTGCGTAAGTAAACCCATTGAAAATCGAAACGTTGAAACGTTGAAGGTTACCTTATACAACAGGGTATCTTTCAACGTTTCAACATTTCCGCTCGACCTTTGGTCGCTTGACCCTTCAAGAACTTTTCAATAATGAAGCATCTTAATTCACAGGGTGTCTTTCAACGTTTCAACCTTTCAACCTTTCAACAATGAAGCATCTGAAATACCTCCTCCCCGACCTCTTGGCCATCCTTTTCTTCCTGGCCCTTTCCTTCCTCTACTTCGCCAGCCCCATCAGCAAAGGCTACATCCTGACGGGGCACGATCATAGCGGCGGCGCCGGTGCAGCCCACGAGATGCAGGAGTACCGCGAGAGCCACGGTGAACGCACCCGTTGGACCAACGCTCTCTTTGGCGGCATGCCCACCTACCAGATAGCTCCCTCTTATCCCTCTACGGAACGTCTGCACGAGGCGGAGCGCGTCTATAAGCTCTACCTCCCCGACTATATGGTACTGGTATTTGTGATGTTGCTGGGCTTCTACATCCTCCTGCGCGCCTTCGATTTCAAGGTGTGGATGTCCGCCCTTGGTGCCATCCTCTGGGCGTTC
>JAEEGL010016769.1_pt1 | contig 19843 bp, 19 predicted proteins | sample 9134231 | NCBI WGS metagenome assembly JAEEGL01 (sample SAMN16246548, study PRJNA631951) | gut metagenome | biome: gut microbiome; feature: rumen; material: fiber-attached | host: Bos | place: Iran: Karaj | collected 2018-10 | reverse complement strand
TTGCCGGAGGGCTTCGACCTCGAAACGGCCTGCGGCGATGCGAACTTTGCGGCGCTTTTGCAGGAATACCCGACCGCCGCGGCGGTGCGCATCTATGATGCGGAGCAGCGGGCCAAGACCGCGTATCAGGACGCGATGGAATCGCTGATGGAAAAGCTGAACGCTCGCAACGCGCTGCCCAAGTCCACGCGCCCCGCCCGCGCCATCGCGCCGACGCCCGATTATATGGCGATGTCCGGCGCAGACTTCCACGCACTCGAGAACAAGATCAAGGCCGCCGCCAGAAGCGGCAAACGCATTACATTGTAAGGAGGAACAATCAATATGGCAATCAATACGACGATCTCTACCGCAACGCAGGCTGCTTTCAACAAGCAGTTCTATGACAAGAAACTGCTCGAAACCGCCAAGACGCATCTCGTTCACGCGTCGTTCGGGCAGAAGCGCAGCATCCCCCGCCACGGCGGCAAGCGCGTGGAATTCCGCAAGTACGACCTGTTCACGCCCGATCAGGACGCGCTGACGCTCACTGAGGGCGTCACGCCGGAGGGCCAGTCCCTTTCGCAGTCCACGGTCGAGGCTGAGGTCAAGCAGTACGGCGCGTATGTCGAGGTCAGCGACCTGCTCGACATGACCGCCTATGACGAGGTGATCTCGGACTCCGCGGAGCTGCTCGGCGAACAGCTCGGCACCGTGATCGAATGGGTCACCCGCGACGCGATGTGCGCGACGACCAACGTGCAGTACGCGAACGGCAAGACCAAGCGCAACCTGCTCGAAGCGACCGACGTGCTGACCGTGAACGAAGTACGCAAGGCCGTCCGCACGCTGAAAAAGAACAAGGCGCGCATGTTCACGACCGCCGTCGACGGCAGCGTCCGCAAGCCGCACTTTGTCTGCATCTGCTCGCCCGACGCGACCTACGATCTCCAGAACGACGCACTCTGGCAGGACGTTTCCAAGTACAGCAATGCAGAGCAGATCTACTCCGGCGAGATCGGCCGCCTGTTCGGCGTCGTGTTCGTCGAGGCGACCGAAGCGAAGGTCTACGAGCAGAGCGTGCATAACTACGTTGCCAACGTGCAGTCCGACGGCAGCTTTTCGCTCCAGTCCGCGCTCACCGCGAAGGAGAAGGCGTATCTGTCCGTGCCCGGCAACAAAATCAACATCGGCAGCGACACGTTCACGCTGGCTGCGGAGCCGATCACGTACAGCGGCTCGACCGCGTACATCCATGTCGCGGAGACCGGCGGCGACTATGACACCGGCGATATCGTGTTCAGCGACGACGCGGGCAAGCTGAACGCGGCATGCGTGGCGGTTCCGGTTCATGCAACGCTCGTGTTCGGCGCAGACGCCTACGGCATTATCGACGTGGACGGCAGCGGCACGATGGAAACGATCATCAAGCCGCAGGGCTCCGGCGGCTCGCTCGATCCGCTGAACCAGCGCGCCACCGTCGGTGCAAAGGTCGCGGCGTATGCGGCAAAGGTGCTGAATCCGCTTTGGCTCGTAAAGATCGAGCATTGCGCAAGTAAGTAAGCGACAATCGGCGGCGGGGCGCTTTACCCCGCCGCATCCGTAAAGGAGGGATATTCGATGATGAACCAACAGGAAACGATGCAGGCGGAGCCGAGCGTTTCGATCTATCTGCCGCCCGAGGGGAACGGCGCGTTCGTAGAGGGCGCAATCAACGGCGTGAACTTCCGCGTTCGCACCGGCACGGTCGTGGAGGTCCCGGCGCACATCGCCGCGGTTTTGATGGACAGCCGCCGCGCGCTGGCCGCCGGGGAACAGGCCGTGAGAGCGTTTGCGGCGGCGGGCGGCAAGCCGCTCGGAGGTATGGCATGACGCTGCTCGAGCTGATCCATGCGGCGCTCGACGAGCTGGAGCGTGCGCATGACGATGAAACGGTCGTGTTCTGGCGCGAGCGGCTGACGGCCTACGCAAACGAAGCGATCTCGGATCTGTTTACGACGTTCCGTCCGTGGCGGCGCGAATCGCTGACGCCGCAGAACGGCGTTCTGCATACCGGCGACCTGTCGCTGCCGTGCAGCAAGGTCCTCGGACTGGAGAGCAAGGGGCTGCGGATCCCGTTCCATTACGGCGCGGACACGACCGAGCTGATCGTGCCGGGCTGGCAGGGCGGGGCGCTCACCGTCGTGTACCGCTACGCGCCGAGCGTGCTGATCGAAGATACCGACCGATCCACGCTGCCTGCGGTCTGCGATCCGCTGATCGTGCTGTACATGGTGGCGAGGGATCGCGCACACGGCGATGCGGCGGCGCAGAACGGCGCAAGGCTGCGGCTTTCGCTGTATGAGGCGCAGAAAAGACGCTTGAAGCTCGACTACGACGAGCCGTGCGGCTGCCGGATCTATAACTACTGCTGACAGGAGGGAGAATCTATGGCGATGCAATCGAGGACCCTGTCGTCCTTCGGGGGTATGCGGCAGGACCGAAACGACTATATCAGCTCTCCCGATACGAGTCCGGACGCATGCAACATGGACACACGGGACGGCTGCCTGACCGTGGCAAAGGGGTTTTCCCCCGCGGTTGCGAATCAGGCGCCGTCCGGCGGGCAGCTTTCGCGGCTGTACGGCTATATCGGGCCGGGCGGACTGAAATTCCTTGCCTGCGCGGGCGCCTCGCTGTACGCCTGCGACAGCGCGACCGGCACATGGACGCAGCTTTGCACGCTCCAAAGCGATCCCGGCGAACGGAAGGTCGATTTTCTGCCCGTGAAGATCGGTGCCAAGGAGTACGTGCTGATCGCGCACGGTGGCGGGCAGATGTTCAAGTGGGACGGCGTTTCGGCGGCGGCAGAGCCGTTCGGCAGCGCCCAGATGCTGTCAAATGCGGCCGTCAACTTTGTCGAGCCGTATTACGGACGGCTGTTTGCAGCAGGCGACGCCGCAGCCCCGGCAAGGCTCTACTGGAGCAAGACGCCCGGCGACGACCGGACGATCGAGGACTGGCGCAGCGCGGACGCTTCGGCGGACGTATCCGGCGGGTTTGCGGACATCGGCACAGACAGCGACCCGATCACGGGACTGATGGCGCTGTCGAATCAGCTGCTGATCTTCAAACGCGACTCGCTCTACCGGCTGCTCGGCGACCGGCCGACGAACTACCGCATCCTGCCGGTGGACGCGGCCTATACGCGCCAGGCACACACCGCGTGCGTGCGCTATGCCGACCGGCTGTATTTTCTGACCGCGACCGGCCTGTGCTTTTTCGACGGGCAGACCGTGCGGCGGCCGAACAACTTCCGGGCGCTGTGCCGGCTGCTTGCCGGATGTTCGCTCGACGCCTGCGAAGCCGTCGCGTGCGGGGACATGCTGTACTTTGCGGTGCGGGAAAGCGACCCCGTCTATAACGACGCCGTGATCGAATACGATCTGATGCGCGGCACGTTCATGGTGCGGCGCGGGTTCACGGTCGCGGGCATGACGGCGGTGCGCGGTACGCTGTACGTACTGACCGGCGAGGGCAAGCTGGAAAAGTTCGACGACAGCCCAACCTACGACGGACAGCCGATCCGGGCATGGTGGGAAACGCCGCGCTTCGATCTCGGCAACAAGCACGTCAAAAAGGCGCTCGGCGAGCTGGCCTGCACGGGGCACGGCGATCCGGTTCGCGTGACCGTGAAAACGGGCGGCACCGGCTATCCGATGACGCTGACATTCCCAAGCGACGACGACAGCGCCGCAGAAACGATCCTGCGCGGCGAGGGACGCGTGTTCCGGCTGCGGCTGGAGAACATCGACGGCGGGCATTTCACGCTCGACGCCGGGGTGACGCTGCGGTTCGACGCGCAGCTGCGTCCGGAGTAAGGAGGCGGCTATGGCGGAGCTTGGCAGTATGCAGGCGCTGTTTCCGGTCTATCTTGCGCGGATGGCGACCGACGCCGATGCGCGCGACGAGTATGACAGCGCGATTGCGCAGAATGAAAACAATCTGAATCAAAACTTCGAGCTGCTGTACCGGCGGCTGCTCGAACTGGAAGCGGCGATCGCCGCACAGGAAGGAGGAAACACATGAAAGCACCATCGGTCGGAATCCGGATTCTGACGCCCGCCGTCGGGCTGGATCAGGAGACGGAACGAAGAAAGAAGCAGGCCGAAGCGACAAACGCCGCGTCGATGGCGCGGACGTACACGGGCGGCGGCAGCGCCGCGCCGAGCTTTGAGGCGCTGCTGCAGGAAACGAACGCGTATTACACCCCGGAGACGGTGGACTATACGCCGCTGTCGGAGACGACGCTGCGGACGCTGCTCGAAGGCAAGCTGCGCCCGGCGTATGACAGCGCCATCGGCACCCGGCGCGAGCGCACGCAAAGCTACAATGCGGCGCTCGATGCGGACGCATGGGCGCGGGGCATGGGACAGAGCACGTACCTCACGGATGTGAAGCAGCGCAGCTACCGCGACGAATCGCGTGATATCGGGCAGCTCGAAGCATCCTACGGCGCGACGCTCGCAGACGCGCTTTTGAACGCGCTCGCGGAGCAGACGAAGAACAAGCTGGAGGTCGATCAGTTCAACGCCGAGCAGATCAACGAAGCGCGCGCCCGCGCGTACTCGGCGGCGACGGCGCTCTATGCGGCTTCGCAAAAGGGCGGCGGATCGGGCGGCGGCAGCCGCGCCGCATCGGTCAAGGACCCGGCGACGCCCGCCTCGCAAACGTTGCTCGACAGTCTGACGACCGCGCCGGTCTATGACCGCGTCGAAACGCCGGAGGAAAACGTAGCGATCAGCGTGCTCGACCGGCTGAACGGCAGTGCGCGGCAGAAGCTGTACGACGCGCAAACGCCGAAGGCGGCAAAGCTGCTTGCGGAAATGACCAAGAGCCTCGGCCCGGTCAGAATGAAGAACGCAGCGAAAAAGTACAGTCTGGCGCATTGACCGTCAAGGCGTCCTCGGACATTCCGGGGACGCTTTTTTATGCAGAATGTTTTTCTGCGCGACGGCACACAATAGGTAAGATCGCACATACAATACAAGAGCAAGCGAAGCAAAGGAGAAGCGCATGGCCGCATGGGACATCACCGCATATGAATATGACATACCGATGGAGAAGCTGCTGCACCGCCGGTTGGAGGGTCATGCGTATGCGGTTGAGGTGCTGCCCTGCGGAGCGCGGGTGAAGCTGTCCGGCACGGGCGCGGCAGCGGTGCTTGCGGACGCGCTGACCAAGGTGATCCTGCGCGATCTCCAATATTTTGTACTGGCGCGAATGACCGACGCCATGCCGCTGGCGCTTGCCGATAAGCGGCAGGTGCTGACCGATGCGCTCTATACAGCGCGGAACCGGGAGGACGAGGGGCCGGTGCGCGGCGAGCTGGTGCGGTTTCTGACCGCGGAAAGGGCGCTGTGCCTCGATGGTTTTTTATGCTTTCGGATGCCCGAAACGCTGATGCTGTGGCAGCTTTGCGTCGAGCAGGCCGCGAGCAAGGTGCTGCTGCAAAAGGAATACGGCGAGCTGATGCAGACGCTGCAAAGCTACGTCCGTTCACAGCGGGCGCGCGTGAACGAGCTGCGGCTTTGCCTGCACCGCGACGGCAGCTGTACGCTCTCCGATGATGAACAGCTGCATATCGAGTATGCCGACGGCTCGCCGGACGGCATCGTATCGCTGCTCGTCAGCATGGCGCCGCGGCGCCTTGTGATCGTGGATCGCAGCGAAGGCGCACAAACGCGGCTTTGCGACGCGCTGAAGGCCGTGTTTTCGGATCGCGTGGAGATCCAAACATAAAGATATCGTTTTCTCAAGCGACGCTTGATGCGAATGCAAGCGCCGCTTGCTTGTTTTTGGGGCATGCGGCGGGCTATGATGAGGGCGACCGGTCAGCCAAGAGCAAAGGAGGATGGATCCATGCCCGACGATATATCGCCGCTCTGCGCCCCGTATCGGCGCATCGAAAGACTGCGGCAGGACGCGTTCGCTGCATGCCGCCCGCAGCTCGACGAGGCCGTGCGGCGGGAGCTTTGCGCCCTTGCCAAACGCGACGAGGCGGTGTATGATCAAATTGTCCGGTCGCAAAAGACCAAAGGAGGATTGTTCCATGTTTGATACCATGCAGGTCGCCAAACGCATCCGCAACGCGCGGATCGAAAAGAATCTCACGCAGGCCGCCGTCGCCGACGCGCTCGGCGTCAGCTATCAGGCCGTGTCCAACTGGGAGCGCGGCAACTCAATGCCGGACATTGCCAAGCTGCCGGAGCTGTGCGCGCTGCTCGGCGTGTCGTTTGAATCGCTCGTCGGCGGCGCATCGCCCGACGCCGCCGCCGTGCAGAAAGCAATGGACGGCGAGCCGATCACGATCAAAGAGGCCGCGTCTGTCGCGCAGCTGCTCCCGCCCGAAACCGTCCGCGCCGCCGCAGAGCAGGCCGAGCAAAACGACGAACCGATCGACTATGCCACGCTGCTTTCGCTCGCGCCGTTCATGGATAACGAGACGCTGGATCGGCTCGCGGACAAGGCCATGCTCGACGATTTTGCCAAGGTGCGCTCACTCGCGCCGTTTTTATCGGAGTCAAAATTGAACGAGATCGTCCTCGGCTTGGACACCAAGGCGGACTGGGCGCACATCGTTTCTCTTGCGCCGTTCCTACCGGAGGAAACGCTGGATCGGCTGGTGCGCGATGCGGACGGGGCGTTGTCGTTCGAGCACGTTGTTTCTCTTGCGCCGTTTCTATCAAGCCAAACACTCGATGAAATGGCCGACCGTGTTGCCGTTACCGATGCGAAAAAACTGACGGCCCTTGCGCCGTTCCTGTCGCAAAAGACGCTGGATCGCATCGCCGGGCAGTTCCTTGACGGCGGCGCTTCCGGCGGAAAGCTCGTTTCGCTTGCGCCGTTTCTGTCGAAGGACACGATCCGCAAGATCGCCGACCGGCTGATGGGCGAAAAGGGGTATGGCGAGCTGTCTAAGCTCTGGCCGTTCCTGTAAACAGAGCAACGCAAAAAGCAAATAAACACCATACCGGCAGAAGCGGCCAAACAAGGTCGCTTCTGCTTTTTGTGATCCCTCCAAAACGACAATAATTGCAAACTTTGTGACATTCCTGTGGAAAGCGCGGCGCGTCTCTTGACGATAAATGAATGATCGTTTATATTTGTGACGAACGAAAGGTCAAAATGCGCCGAGCATGGAGGTGAAGGTATGCGGGCAAGGGATCCCGAAAAGCAGCAGCGCATCAAGGAAGCGACGGTGCGGCTGATCCTGCGCGAGGGCATCGAGGGCGCTTCGGTGGCGAAGATCGCAAAGGAAGCGGACGTGTCGCCGGCGACGATCTATATTTATTACGCAAACAAGGACGAGATGCTTTCCGAGGTGTTTCGGGAATACGCGCACCGATCCTATCGCTCGCTGCTCGACGGCGTGCGGCCGGACATGGGCGGGGCGGAGCTGATCGACACGCTGATCCGCGGCTATTTTGCCTACTCGACGGAAAACGAGGAGGCGTTCAGCTTTGTCGAGCAATGCTCGCGGTGCCCGTCGCTGGCGGAGCAGGCGACGGAGACCGAGTGCTGCCATGAGGTGTTCGAGCTGCTGCACGGCTATCAAAGCCGCGGCGCGATCCGCATGTGCAGCGACACAAATCTTGCCGCGGTGCTGTTTGCGCCGGTGCGGTTTTTAGCCATGCAGCCCGATTGCGGCGACAAGCTGGACGAGTTGATTGCGATGCTGCAAACGCTGCTGGCGTATACGTGAGGACAATGAAGGAGGAAAGAAAGCTATGATCGTTATACCGGTTTATAATATGGTGCTGACGCCGGACGCCACGGTGTTTTTCCCGATGGAGCAGCTCTTAAAGAGCACGGGCGGCAAAACGCCCGAAAAGGACGAGCGTGTGATCCTGATCGTCGCGCGCGAAGACCCCGCCGAAACGAAGCCGAGCGTGGACGGATTCTATCCCATCGGCGTCGCGGGCGTCGTTACCGAGGTCAACGCGAACGAGTTTGCGGCGGTGCGCACGCAGTACCGCGTGGATATCCAGGACGTATGGGTGCAGGGCGACGGCACGCTGCAGCTCGGCATCACGCGGCGCAATGAGATCGAGGATCTCGACCCCAAGGAGGAGCAGACGCGGCTGAACAACCTGCTCGACGAGATGCGCACCTTTTCGCAGGGGTTCCGGTGGGCGGAGGCTGCCAAGTATTACATCGACCAGATCGACTCCATCGGCATGGCCGCCTGCGCCATGTCGCCGTGGCTCGAGCTGTCGAACGAGGAACGCTATGCGATCTTGGCCGAGGACAGCAAGCGGGCGCGGGCGGAAGTCATCGAGCGTGTGCTCTACGGCTTCTTAGAGGTCGGGCGCATCACGAACGAGGCCGTGACCTCGCAGCAGGAGGAGCATCATCGCATGTACCGCGAGGCCGCGATCAAGCGGCAGATCGAGCGGCTGCAAAAGGAGCTCGACGAAATGCACCCCGAAAACGTGACCGACATCCGCCGGTTTGAAACGAAGATCGCGGAGTCCGGCATGAACGACACGGCGCGCAAGGAAGCCGAAAAGGTGCTGCACCGGTTAAAACAGGAGGGCAAGGAGAGCGTCGAATCCGGCATGCTCTACGACTACCTCGACTTTATCACAAGCCTGTCGTGGAAAAAGGAAAAGGCCGCGCCGATCGACCTGAAGGCCGCGCGGCAGATTCTGGACGAGGATCATTACGGCCTCGAAAAGGTCAAGGACCGCATCATTCAGCAGATCGCGGTGATGAATCTGAAGCAAAAGCAGTCCGGCTCGATCCTGCTGCTCGTCGGCGCGCCCGGCACCGGCAAAACGAGTGTCGGCAAGAGCATTGCGCGGGCGCTCGGCCGCGAATACGTGCGCGTGGCGCTCGGCGGCGTGCATGACGAATCCGATATCCGCGGGCACCGCCGCACCTATATCGGCGCGATGCCGGGCCGCATCATGGACGGCATCCAAAAGAGCGGCGTCTCGAACCCGGTGATGGTGCTCGACGAGGTCGATAAGCTGTCCGCATCCTACAACGGCAGCCCCGCCAGCGCGCTTTTAGAGGTGCTCGATCCGGAGCAGAACAACACGTTTACCGACCACTATCTGAACGTGCCGTATGATTTATCCGACGTGCTGTTCCTCTGTACGGCAAACTCGACCGACACGATCCCGGAGCCGTTGTTGAACCGTATGGAGGTCATCCAGTTCAACGGCTATACGCCGATTGAAAAGCGGTTCATTGCCGAGCGTCACCTTGTTCCGAAGGCGACCGAAAGCGTCGGCATCCCGAAAGGAAAGCTGACATTCACCGAGGACGCGCTCAAAACGCTGATCTCCGATTACACGATGGAGGCGGGCGTGCGCGGGCTGAGGAAGCACATCGACACGCTCTGCCGCATCATGGCGGTGAAGCTCGCCGAGAATCCGGACGAAACGCTGACCGTGACGCCGGAGGTCGTGAAAAAGGAACTCGATATGCGCCCCATCGAGCATGCGTCGATCCTGCCAGCGCCGAAAGCGGGCGTCGTGACCGGCCTTGCGTGGACGCCGGTGGGCGGCGAGATCCTCTATATCGAAACGATGTTCACCAAAGGGCGCGGCGAGCTGCTGCTGACCGGTCAGCTCGGCGACGTGATGAAGGAATCGGCGCGCATCGCGATCAGCCTTGTCAAATCGCTGTATCCCGATCAGGCCGAGCTGTTCGAGAAGAACGACCTGCACATCCACGTCCCGGCGGGCGCAGTGCCCAAGGACGGTCCCTCCGCAGGCATTACGCTGACGACGGCGCTTGCGTCGCTCGTGACCGGGCATATCGTGGACCCGCATATCGCCATGACCGGCGAAGTCTCTTTGCGCGGCGCGGTCACGCCCATCGGGGGACTTCCGGAAAAACTGATGGCGGCGCACCGCGCGGGCGTGACGAAGGTGTTCATCCCGAAAGAGAATGTTTTTGACCTCAAGGACGTTGCCGCCGAGGTCAAGGACAGCATCGAGATCGTCCCGGTTTCCACCGTGGAAGAAGTGCTGACGGCCGTCGGGGTTCGATCCCTGCCGACGGCATAACGAAGAATAGAAAGGAAGAAATCCATGAACGAAGTCAAGCGGCCGAAAAAACCGTTGATCTTTTACTACTGCATTATGGCGGCGGTGCTGCTGCTGTTCAACTTCCTTGTGCTGCCGTATCTGACGGAGCAGAAGGTGGAGACGGTCGATTACGGCACGTTTATGCAGATGACCGAAAACAAAGAGATCGGTCGTGTGCAGGTGACGAGCAACCAGATCGTCTTTTCCAATCGGGACGAAACGAAGTTCTATAAGACCGGCCTGATGGACGATCCCGGGCTGACCGAACGGCTGTACAGCGCGGGCGCGAAGTTCTCGACCGAGATCGTCGAGGAATCCTCGCCGCTGGCCAATTTCCTGTTCAGCTGGGTTTTCCCGATCCTGCTGTTTATCGTGCTCGGGCAGGTCATGAGCCGCTTGCTGATGAACCGGCAGGGCGGCGGCGCAGGCTCGATGATGTTCAACATGGGCAAGTCGAGCGCGAAGGTCTACGTGAAATCGTCCGACGGCATTAAGTTCGCCGACGTGGCGGGCGAGGAGGAGGCCAAGGAAAACCTCACCGAGATCGTCGATTACCTGCACGATCCCGAAAAGTACCGCGCCATCGGCGCCACGATCCCCAAGGGCATCCTGCTTGTCGGCCCGCCGGGCACCGGTAAAACGATGCTGGCCAAGGCCGTTGCGGGCGAAGCGAACGTGCCGTTTTTCTCGATCTCCGGCTCGGAGTTTGTGGAAATGTTTGTCGGCATGGGTGCCAGCAAGGTGCGCGACCTGTTCAGCCAGGCCAAGGAAAAAGCGCCGTGCATCGTGTTCATCGACGAGATCGACGCCATCGGCAAAAAGCGCGGCGGCGGCGTTTACGGCGGCAACGACGAGCGCGAACAGACGCTGAATCAGCTTTTGACCGAGATGGACGGCTTCGAGGGCAGCAACGGCGTGATCATCCTTGCCGCAACGAATCAGCCCGAAACGCTCGACCCGGCGCTGACGCGTCCCGGCCGGTTCGACCGCCGCGTGCCCGTTGAGCTGCCCGACCTTAAGGGCCGCGAGGCGATCCTGAGAGTACACGCCGCCAAGGTCAAAATGGCGGACGGCGTGGACTATGAAAAGATCGCGCGGATGGCGTCCGGCGCGTCCGGCGCGGAGCTGGCGAACATCATCAACGAAGCGGCGCTGCGCGCGGTGCGCGATCACCGCGACGCGGTCACGCAGGCGGATTTGGAGGAAAGCATCGAGGTCGTGATCGCGGGGTATCAGAAGAAGAATGCGATCCTGACCGACGCGGAAAAGAAGGTCGTCGCGTATCACGAGATTGGCCATGCGCTTGTGGCGGCGCTCCAGTCCCATTCCGCGCCCGTGCAGAAGATCACGATCGTGCCGCGCACGTCCGGCGCGCTCGGCTATACGATGCAGGTGGACGAGGGCAACCACTACCTGATGACCAAGGAGGAGCTGACCAACAAGATCGCCACGCTGACCGGCGGCCGCGCGGCGGAGGAGGTCGCGTTCGGCTCGGTCACCACCGGCGCGTCGAACGATATCGAGCAGGCGACCAAGCTCGCCCGCGCCATGATCACGCGCTACGGCATGAGCGACGAGTTCGGCATGGTCGCGCTCGAAACCGTGAACAACCAGTACCTCGGCGGCGATACGTCGCTTGTCTGCTCCGCCGAAACGCAGACCGGGATTGACCGGCTCGTTGTGGAGCTTGTGGAGCGGCAGCACGACAAGGCCGTGCAGCTGCTGAACGAAAACCGGCAGAAGTTAGACGAGCTTGCCGCGTACCTCTACGAAAAGGAAACGATCACCGGCGAGGAATTCATGGCGGTACTGAACCGGGCGTAAAGCCCAAAAGCATAAATGCGCTGTCCTTAGGCAGCGCATTTATATATGGATTTTTATTCGTCCTCGTCCGGCATACGGGTGTTCAAATAGGCGTTATAGCGGCTGTTGGCCGATTCCGCGGCCTTTTTCTGCTGCCATTTGGCGCGCTCGTCTAAGATCGCCACCATTTCGTCGGCAATGTCCTCCGGGCGCTTGGGCTTGGCAAGGCGCAGATAGCCGAGCATCCGGCCGAGCGACTTGGGGCCGCCGAGCTGCTGCGCGACAGCCGCGCCGAATTCGTGCGGAAAGCCGAGCCGTTCGATCTCCGCAATCACGCCGAAATACAGGTTGTCCCGTTCCGTCATGCGCCCTCCACGATGCGTTGGATCTCGGCAAGGCTATCGGCAAAGCGGATGCCCGCCTGCTTCTGCGGCGAGGAAAGCCCCGCTTCGATCATGCGGCCCAGCAGCGTTTGCAAGCCGTCGTAATAGCCGCCGAGGTTATAGAGGATGCAAGGCGCGTCAAGGTGGCCGAGCGCGACCTTGGACATGACCTCCGCGATCTCCTCCAGCGTGCCGGTGCCGCCGGGAAACGCGATGAACGCGTCGCCGAGCTCGATCATTTTGGTTTTGCGCTCCGCCATCGTTTCGGTCACGATCAGCCGCGTGATCGAATCGTAAACGAACCCGTCCTCCACAAAGAACCGCGGCTCCACGCCCGTGACCTCGCCGCCGGCCAGCAGCACGCTTTCGGCCAACTCGCCCATCAGACCGCACTTCGAGCCGCCGTAAACGAGCGCGTGTCCCGCCTTGCCGATCCATGTGCCGAGCGCCCGCACCGCCGGGATCAATGCCGGGTCGTTGCCGGGATTTGCGCCGAGATATACCGTAATGTTCATGGGAACCTCCCCTTTTTCGATGCGGACAGCATAACACAATTCCCTTGCATCGCGCAAGGGAATTGTGTGTTTATTTGGATTTTGCCGCTTACAGCATCGCCGAGCCGCCGGTCACGATCCACGCAGCAAGGCTTGCAACCGTCATCGCGCCGACCCATACGCTGCCGGTGCGACGGTAGATATATGTGCAAAGCACGCTGAACGCAATGACCTGCGGCACGAACAGGATCAGCAGCGACATGAACGGGCCGCCGAACGTCGAACCGAACAGCACGTCCGCGCCGGGGCCGATACCCGCAAAGAACGGAATGTACTCGATCAGCACGATGATCAGGATACCGCCGACCATCAGCAGGGCGTTCCGCCACCAGTTGCCCCAAAAGCCCTTCGCGCCCTTTTGGTAGGTCGCCTCGGTGCGCATCGACGCCATGATCTTGGAATTGTTCAGAATGAAGAACAGCGCGAACACCGGGATATACACGAAGAACTGACCGAGCCGCGCCCAAGTGAACGTCTTGAAGAACGGCCAGATGAACCGCAGATCAAGCCCGTTGAACAGCCCGCAGACCGCCACGACAAGGTACAGCCCCGCAAGCATGCACAGCACCAGCACCGCCGAGCGGAACAGCGAACCCCATGCGATCTTGTTTGGATTTGCCGCGTCGCCGAGGCCCATGCCGTAGAACCCGTCGTAGGTTCCTTTCTTCTTCGCGCCGCGTGCGCCGATCCAGCCGGTGAGCAGCATGACAAGGATCAGCAGCAGATACCATCCGATGAACCCGTTGCCCACGGTCATGCGGAACACGCCCTCCGGCAGCGGCAGCAGCGCGTGGCCGAGCTGCGTCATAAACGGATAGGTGAAGCCCGCAATCAGCATCGTAATGATCGCGCCGCGCCACCACGCCTTCTTCGGCTTGATGCCGGCTTTCGGCGGCAGCGGCTGCACGATGGCCGCAAAGAACGGGATCGTCAGCAGCAGCTCCATCCACGGCAGCAGCGCCGCGACCGCGCAAAGCATGGCAACAAGCACAAGCCGCTCCTTCCACATGGCGATCTGCTGCGTCGCCGGGATCGGATTGGTATAGCCCATGGCGGAGGCGAACCAGTCGAGCGCCACCGCAAGGCCGTGCGCGTGGTGCGTCGTGAGGCGGTGGTTCGTGTAAAGGAGCTCCATCCGCCGCGCGGAGCCGTCTGCAAAGCTGCCGAACGTCGTGTTCCACGCCGCGTTTTCGACGCTTGTGTTCAAAAACTCTGCGCGAAGCGGCGTATGCAGCAGCTTGTCGTCCACGTTGCGGTCATAATCGCGGAAGTAGCTGAATTCGTCCCACTTCGCCTGCAGCAAAAGGACGTTGTTGAAATGGATCGCGTTCGCGTCATACGCGTCCTTGGTGAACAGCTCGCCGCATTGCAGCACGGTCGCCTTCGGTTCAATATCGGTGCCGCTGTACGCCGCCGCGACCGACCAGCTCGACCATGTGCCCATCGAGTGTCCCGAAAGACCGAGCCGCGTCGGATCGACGGTCGGCAGGCTCGCAAGGTACGCATACCCCGCAATGCCGCCGCAGGAGCTGTCGGTAATCTCGTTGCCGAGCCCGTCCTTGGTATAGCGGTCGTTGAAAAAGCTGAGGTTCGAGAAGTTCATCAGCAGACGGTAGCGCACGGTGCCGTTCACCTCGACGAACGTACCGTCCTCCTTGCTGTCCTCGCCGAAATTGACTTTGACGCGCTGATTCACATAGCCGCGTTCCTTCAAGCCCGGTTCGGTGTAGCCGTGCCCGTATTCGTCCAACGACAGCACGACGACGCCCCGGCGCGCCAGCTCAACGGCATACGCGGCGCAGGTTTCGCGGTCGTTCTGATAGCCGTGCAGCAGCAGGACGCCCGGCGCGTTTGCCGCCCCCTTTGGCGTATACAGCTTATAGGCAAGGTCGCCGCGCTCGGTCTCGATCATGCCCTGCGTGATCTCGATGGCGCCGCCTGCCGTCTGGATCGCGTTCGCCCCGATCATGCAGACCAATATCACCGCCAGCAGCACGCACAGGATCACCGCCCACTTGGTTCGCACTTTGCGCATGAAATCTCCCCCCTTTTCTCCTTCTTGGATTGTATACAGAATAGCACAAACCCCTTGCCGAGCGCAAGAGGTTTGTATAGAAAATGTAAATTTATAATAAGATTTTAAGAATCACAAAGCGCCGTCAGTCGTTCTTATGCGCCTCGCGCCATGCCTTGATCTGTTCCAATCGCTCCTTGAACCGCGTTTCGAGGCCCTGTTCGGTCGGACGGTAGTATTCGCGGCCCTTGAGCGAATCCGGCAGGCATTGCATATTGGCGATCTTATCCTTGGTATCGTGCGCGTATTGATAGCCCTTGCCGTAGCCGAGGTCCTTCATCAGCTTGGTCGGCGCGTTGCGGATCACAAGCGGCACCGGCTCGGCGAGCATCTTCACCGCATCGTCCCGCGCGGCCATGTAGGCGACCTCCATCGCGTTCGACTTCGGCGCAAGAGAAAGGTACGTGACCGCCTGCGTCAGATGCACCGTACATTCGGGCATCCCGATAAAGTGACACGCCTGATACGCCGCTACGCAAAGCTCCAGCGCCCTCGGATCGGCCAGACCGACGTCCTCGCTTGCAAACCGCACGACGCGCCGCGCGATATACAGCGGGTCCTCGCCGGCTTCGAGCATCCGCGCGAGCCAGTAGATCGCGGCGTCCGGATCGGAATTGCGCATGGACTTGTGCAGCGCGGAGATCAGATTGTAGTGCTCCTCGCCGCCCTTGTCATACAGCAGCGATTTTTTAGAGATGCATTGCTCGACGGTTTCCTGCGTCACGGTGATACGGTCGCCGTCCATGTCGCCGTTCAAAACGACCATTTCAAGCGTGGACAGCGCGGTTCTCGCATCGCCGTTCGCAAAGCCCGCGATGGTTTCGAGAATCTCCTTCGGGCAGTCCACCGCAAGGTTCCCGAACCCGCGCGGATCGGTGAGCGCGCGCGAAAGCAGCCCCACAAGGTCGTCGCTCGACAGCGCCTGCAGCACGAACACCTTGCAGCGGGAAAGAAGCGCGCCGTTGACCTCGAAGGAGGGGTTTTCGGTCGTCGCGCCGATCAGGATGATGCTGCCCTTTTCCACGAACGGCAGAAACGCGTCCTGCTGCGCTTTGTTGAAGCGGTGGATCTCATCGACAAACAAAATCGTCTTTTCCCCGAAGCGCAGGTTGTCCTCGGCCTGCTGCATAACCTGCTTGATCTCTTTGATGCCGCTTGTGACCGCGGAAAAGTCGATGAACCGCGCCTTGGTCGAATTCGCAATGATCCGCGCCAGCGTCGTTTTGCCGACGCCCGGCGGGCCCCAGAAAATCATCGACGAAATGCGGTCGGCTTCGATCAGCCGCCGCAAAATCTTCCCTTCCCCGATCAGGTGGCGCTGCCCCACGAACTCTTCGAGCGTGTTGGGCCTAAGCCGCGCCGCCAGGGGGCGGGAGGTATCGGTTTCAAAAAACGTTCTCTGCTCCATATCACACTTCGTTCCGTTTCCGCTGCAGGCTGACAAGCGTTGCATAGTGCCCCGCGATCTTCAGCGTTTCGCACACGCCCGCAAGCTCGTCGAGCATCGCGCGGCCGTTTTCGGCGGTCTCGTCGCCCTCGGCCTCGACGTAAAAGTAATACTGCCAGTCCCGCATGCGCACCGGGCGGCTCCGCAGCACCTTCATATTAAAGCCGTGATCCGCGATCACGTTGATCGCCTTTGCGAGCGCACCGGCCACGTCGTTGACCGTGAACAGCAAAAGGAACTTGCCCTCGTCGGTCTTGGGCTGCGTTTCGATGCGCGAGAACACCGCAAACTTCGTCGTGTTCGCGCTGCTTTCGTTGATGTCGTGGTCGAGGATATCGAGCCCGTAGACCTCCGCCGTCTCCGCGCTGGCAATGGCCGCCGTGCTCGGATCGCTGGCCTTGGCCACGCCCTTGGCCGCCACCGCCGTGTTCACCGCCGTTTCGGTTTCCCAGCCGTGCAGCCGGATATAGTCGGCGCATTGCGCAAGCGCCTGCGGATGACTGACGACTCTTTTCACGTCCGAAAGCCTTGCGCCGCGCACGCCCAAAAGATTCTGCGCGACCGGCAGGGCATAAAGCCCGTTGACGAAAAGATCGCCCTCGAACATCAGATCCATGACCTGCCCGACGACGCCCGCATAGCTGTTCTCGACCGGCAGCACCGCACATTCACACTCGCCGTTCTGCACGGCGGCGTAGGCCGAAGCAAAGTCCGGATACCCGATTGCGAGCGCGTCGGGAAAGATGCGCCGCACCGCAATGTTTGCAAACGCCCCGATCACGCCGCTGTACGCCACGCGCATCCCCTCGGACAGCACCTGCTGATACCGCTTGGAAACGTCCATCACGTCCTGCAGAAACATCGAATAAAAGACGCGCGTTTCGTCGTCGCCGTAGCGCGCCGCGCCCCTTTGCAGCACGGCCTTTTCGCGCTCGGCGTCATAGATCGGCAAGCCGTGCTCGCGCTTGTACGCCGCCACGTCGGCCACCGCCGCCATGCGCTCGGCAAACAGCGCCGCCATCTTAGCATCGACGGCGTTGATCGTTTCCCTTGCCTGTTCGAGTTGATTTTTCCGGTTTTCCATGCGGTCTGTTTCCTGTTGTGTGTATTTCGGCGTTTTCGGCCGCCGTTCGCCAATTCAAATGATAAACGGACTTTGCGCGTTTGACAAGCCCTTTTTTGTCGGGCCGATCCGCTATACGACGCTCTTGTAAAACCGGACGGTAAAGCGCGCGCCGCCGTCGGGCAGATTGGCGGCGGTGATCGTCGCGCCCTGCGCCGCAAGCACCTCGCGTGTGAACGCAAGGCCGATGCCGATGCTGTCGGGCGTCGCGTTTTTGCCCTTATAGTAGCGTTCAAAGATATGTCCGAGATCGGCGGGGTCGAAGCCCTCGCCGGTGTCGGTCAGCACAAGCTCGGTATAGAGCGGCGTTTCGACGGCCTCGATGCGCACGGCGCCGCCCGCGGGCGTGTGCTCCATTGCGTTTTTCAGCAGGTTCCCGATGGCCTCGGTCGTCCATGCGGCGTCGCAGGTCACGGACGCGTCATGGGCGTCCAGCGCAAGCGTCACGCCCTTCAGCTCCATCGGGATCGCAAACGGCTCGGCGGCACGCGCAAGCAGCGTCTGTACAGCCATTTTCTGCGGGGCGAACCGCGCGGTTCCGGCGTCGATCTTCGAGAGCTTCAGCAGCGTTTCGACGAGCCAGCGGATACGTTCGGTCTGCCGCAGCAGGCCGCGCGTCAGCTCCACGCGCCGCGCCTCGGGCAGATCCGTTTCCCGCAGCATCGCAAGACCGAGGTTGATTGAGGTCAGCGGCGTCCGGATCTGGTGGAAGATATCCGCAATCGCATCGGTCAGCATCACCTTATCCGCCGCAAGGCGGTCGGTCTGTTCCATCAGGCGCACGGTCATCTTTTGGATATCGCTGGACAGGATCGAAAGCTCGCCTTCGTTGCTGCCGGTGATCAGGACGCGCTCCTCGTCGTGCAGAATCCGGTCGAGCCGGTGCGACAGCGCGGCGATGGCGGCATAGCGCCGACAGGTAAACCACAGGTGCAGCGCGACAAGCGATCCGCCGCTGCCGAGCGCGATCCAACCCGCCGCACGGGGAAAGACGAAGCACAGCGCCGCCCCGAGCGCCGCAAGGCCGACGCCCAGCAGCAGCTCCTTTAGAAATTCGCGGTTCCGAAGCAGCTTCATATCAGTCCACCCGGTAGCCGAGCCCGCGCACGGTCTTGATCAGCGTCGGGTTTTGCGGATCGTCCTCTAACTTTTCCCGCAGCCGCTTGATATACACGGTCAGCGTATTGTCGTTGACAAAATCGCCGCCCGCGTCCCAGATATCCTCCAACAGCCTTTGGCGCGGCAGAAGCCGTCCCCGATTGTTCAGCAGCGTCGTCAACAGCCGATATTCGAGCGACGACAGCGCGACCGGCACGCCGTCCCTGCGAACCGTGCCGCTGTCGAGATCGACGCTGACACGGCCGAGTGTCATGCTGCTGTCGCGTCCCGCGCGGCGCAGCACGCTTTTGATGCGCGATAGAAGCTCCCGCGGCCGGAACGGTTTGGCGATGTAATCGTCCGCGCCCATGTCCAAGCCCTCGACCACGCTGTTTTCATCGCCGGACGCGGTCAGAAAGATCACGGGCAGCCCGCGCCGCTTGGCTTCGCGGCAGACGCCGTAGCCGGTGCCGCTTTGCAGCGAGATATCGAGCAGCACCAAATCCGGCTGTGCATTGAGCAGCGCAACGGCGCCCGCCTCGTCCGGGGCGTGCAAGACCTCGTACCCCTCGGCACGCAGGTATTCGCCGAGCATCCAGACAATCGACGCGTCGTCCTCTGCCAGTAAGATCCGCTGCATGGGTGTTCCTCCCGTATTGTTGCAATGTCCCCTTCTTCCCGCAGGGGGAAAAGGGGACGAAAAGATGCGTTGCCCGACATTGCGCGGCTGCGGCGCTGTCCTTTATGCGCTGCTTCCGTTCGCCGCAAGGCTATTATATCCGATCTCCGGACAGGAAGCAAGAAAAAAGGCTTTTATACCGCTTTCCACCGGAACACCTGCGCTTCATACGGGCGCAGCGTGCCGGGGATCGGCGCGTCATAATTGCCGAGCAAACATTCCGCACCGTCCGTCGTATAGCCCTTCGGCAGGCGGAACGATTGCGGGCGCTCGGAAAACGAAATCATCACAAGGATGCGCTCGCCGTTATACGTGCGCGCATAGACATAGCGGCGGCCGGAGAGCCGGTCGTATTCGCGGTAGTCGCCAAACAGCAGCGTGTCGCTCGATTTGCGCAGCGCAAGGCAGCGACGGTAGAAGTTCAGAATGCTGTTCGGATCCTTTTCCTCGGCCTCGGCGTTGATCGAGGTATAGTTCGGGTTGACGTGGAACCACGGCGTGCCGGTTGTAAAGCCCGCATTCGGTTCGGCGCTCCATTGCATCGGCGTGCGGGCGGAGTCGCGGCTCGAAACGTGGATGCGGTGCAGCCGCCACGCCTCGGGGCGCTTGGTGAAAAACGAA
>JAEEGL016488952.1_pt1 | contig 19844 bp, 14 predicted proteins | sample 9134231 | NCBI WGS metagenome assembly JAEEGL01 (sample SAMN16246548, study PRJNA631951) | gut metagenome | biome: gut microbiome; feature: rumen; material: fiber-attached | host: Bos | place: Iran: Karaj | collected 2018-10 | reverse complement strand
TTTTTTACCTCTTTGATAACATATTTCACCAGAAATTTTTACAGATCCGTTCAAAATTAATTTTTTCGCCTCACCGCCCGTTGCTGCTTCTCCGCAAAGCTTTAAAAAAGAATCAAGTTTTATAAAATCTGTTTTAATATAAATCTCTTTCATTTTTTGCACCGTTTAAAAATTTTAAGATTTTATTCTGACCGGAAGAACAATAAATATAAAAGAATCTCCCTCTTTAGCTGTTATTTTTATTGGGCTTAAAGGTCCGGAAAGTGTGATTTTTACTTCGTCTGTTTCTGCGTTTCTTAGTGCATCGCTCATATATTTATTATTAAATGCAATTTCAAGCTCTTCTTTTGTTTTTCCGCTGCAAGGTACTTCATCATCTGCTTTACCAACAGGAGTTATACAAGAAACATGTACAGAATCTTTAGCAAAAATACATTTGACAGGACTTTTAAGTCTATCTGTAATCAAAAGCGAAACTCTATCTATACTGTTTAAAAAATCGTCTGTTTTTATATTTACTTCCATTTTGCTTTTTTCTGGAATTGTTGATTTATAATCAATAAAATCTCCTTCTAAAAGTCTGGATATAACCACATAATTATTTACAGAAAAAACAATATGACGCATTCCTGCAGAAATTGTTACGGTTTCTTCTTTTTCTGGTAAAAGACGCAAAATTTCACGTAGTGTTTTTCCAGGTACAACAAAACTGAGTTCTAAATCTTCCTTAATTTTTTCTTGTCTTAGTGCAAGTCTATAACCATCAACAGAAACAAGAGTTAAAGTTTTGTCTTTAATTTCAAAAAGTGTTCCTGTGTGAACAGGCTTTGCATCCATTTCAGATACAGCAAAAATGGTTTGTTTTATCATACTTTTAAGTATATTAACAGGAATCGTAAAAGAAGTAGCATTTTCAACTGAAGGGAGTGATGGAAATTCCTGTGAATTGATTCCTAAAAGTTCAAATTTACTTGCTCCGCTAACTATTTTAACAATCAAATTATCATCTTTTTCAATTTCTACAATATCTCCCGATAGTTTGCGTATAATATCTGTTAAAAAGTGGGCATTTAGAACTACAGAACCTTCTTTTTGTATAGATGTTTCAAAGTTTGTTGTAATACCAAGCTCTGTATTGTATCCGCATAGTGTTAATTGTCCGTTTTCTGTTTTGAGCAAAATTCCTTCTAAAGCTGCTATTGTAGATCTTTGTGAGACTGCTCTTTGAACATTTGTAAGTGCTTCTACCAATTTGTTTTTTTCACAGATAAACTTCATAAAAAATCATTCCTTTTTTTGTTTTTTCTTTTTATTGAGTAAGTATAGTAGTAAATTATTTAGTAATAGTAGTAGGGACTGTTAATTTGTTGAAAAAACTTTTAAACTTAAAAAATTCTTACTGTAAAACAGATTTTAGTTTTGTGAATTTGGTGTTTAAAAAGACTAATTTTTTTAACATTGCAAAAAAGTATTAACAATGAAGTTGAAAATGTAATGTTAAAAGTTGAAAGTTTGTTGAAAAAATTATCTATCTCTTATGTTTTTTATTATGTCTTCTATCATAGCTTTTGTTTTTTGATCTTTGCTAATAATTTTTTCAACTTGTTGCAGTGCGTAAACAATTGTTGAGTGATCTCTTCCGCCAAACTCTTCACCAATTGATACCAAAGGAAGTTGAGTTATTTCTCTTACTACGTACATTGAAATTTGGCGTGCGTTAGAAATAGAAGATGACCTTTTTGAAGAACGTATATCCTCGGGTGAAACGCCAAAAGTACGAGCAACTTCTTCTATGATTTTTTCTATTGTAACTGGTGGGGGTTGATCGTTATTTAGTATATCTGAAATTGCAAGTTGAGCGGTTTTTATTCCCATTGGTTCACCACCGAGCAAGTGATGCGCTTTCATTTTTTTTACCGCGCCTTCAAGTTGACGGATATTATTTTTTAATTTTTTAGAAATATATTCGCAGACCTCATTAGGAATCTTTATATCTAAAAGTTCTGCTTTACGTTTGACTATTGCAATTCTGGTTTCAAAATCTGGTGGCTGAATATCTGCAATAAGTCCCCATTCAAAACGTGTACGAAGTCTGTCTTCTAAAGTTTGAATTTCTTTTGGAGGCCTGTCCGACGTAAGAACAATTTGCTTTTTTGCTTCATAAAGAGCATTAAATGTATGGAAAAACTCTTCTTGAGTGGAGTCTTTTCCTGCAATAAACTGAATATCGTCAACCAAAAGTACGTCCGTTTGTCTATATTTTTGATGAAATTCGCTTGTGGTGTTTTTTCTAATGGAATCAATAAGTTCGTTTGTAAAATCATCGCCTTTTATATATAGAAAGGTCTTGTCGGGGTTACTCTTTTTTATGTCGTTACATATAGCGTAAAGAAGATGTGTTTTTCCGAGCCCGGAATTTCCGTAAATAAAAAGTGGATTGTAAGCACCTGCAGGGTTTGCGGCCACAGCCAAAGCAGCGGCATGTGCGAATTTATTTGATGATCCAACTATATAAGTATCAAAAGTAAATTCATAATCTGAATCTATTGCAAGGTTTTGATCACTTTTTTTGCCAGCTTTTTCTATTTCGTCAGGAATAGAAAAACAAATATCAATTCCTGAGCCAAAAATTTGTTCAAAAGCGTTTGATAAAAGGTTTTTATAACATCTGTTTAAAGTTTGTCTGTGAAATTCATTTGGTACCATTAAAACTGCTTTTCCTTCGTCAAAATCCAGTTTAACTGGTTCTATTCTGCTAATCCAAGTTTTATAAGCAACATCAGTGATATTCGTTTTGCAAAAATCACAAATAAGGCTCCAAGCCTCGTTAAAAGAGTTCATCTAAAAAAATCCTCCTGTGACCATTTAAGTTTAGTTTTTTCGCTATTTGCATTAATAATAATGATATCACAAAACCCAAAAGTTTTCAACATAAAACTCTTTTTATAAAAAGCTTTTTTATTTTTTTATTGACAAAGTTACGCTGATAATGTATACTAACTTAAGTGACTTTTTGTTTTTGTTGTAAATTTTAATAATAAAAAAATAAAAATTATTGTCCAGGAGGGGAAAATATAATGTTAAGAACATATCAACCGAAAAAACTTCACAGAAAAAAAGAACATGGTTTTAGAAAAAGAATGTCTACACGCAGCGGTATTCGTGTTTTAGCACGTAGAAGAGCTAAAGGTAGAAAAAGACTTAGTTATTAATTTATGCTAAAAAGAGAGTATAAGGCCATGTTTTAATGGTCTTTTATTTTTTAATTTTTAAAATAAAGGTACGATTTTCACTATGGTAAAAAAAGAAACAATTACTAAAAATCGTGATTTTAGGCGTGTTTACAATAAAGGAAAATATTTTTCATCCCCTATTTTAATTACATACATAATTAGAAATCGTTTAAATAGTACAAGAGTGGGAATAACAGCTTCTAAAAAAACAGGAAACGCTGTAAAAAGAAATAGATCTAGGCGAATAATTAGAGAAGCTTTTAGATCTTTAAAAAACAGCGTAAAAAGTGGTTTTGATATAATTTTTGTAGCAAGGGCGAAAACAAGCGGTGTAAAAACAAACGATATTTTAAAAGATATGAAGCGCGAGCTTTTTAAATTGGGTGTTTTAGAATGAAAAAATTTTTTGTTTACTTTATAAAATTTTATCAGAAAGCGATTTCTCCACTAAAAAAGCCGTGTTGTAGATTTAGACCTACTTGCTCTGATTATGCTATAGAAGCTTTTGAAATGCACGGGGTTATTAAGGGCCTTTTTTTGTCCGTTTGGCGTGTTTTAAGGTGTAATCCTTTTTGCAAAGGTGGTTACGACCCTGTTCCACCTAAAAAATAAAGCACTGGAATTTTAATATTTTTTGTGGTAATCTAAAGATGTTATATTTAATATTTAAAGGGAGTTTTTGTTTTGGGTATATTTGATTTTTTAGGTAGTATAGTTGGTTATTTGCTTTGGTTTTTCTTTGATGCTGTAAGTAATTATGCTTTGGCAACGTTTCTTTTGGTTCTTGTTATTAATATTTTTCTGTTGCCATCTGTGATAAAGAGGCAGAAGTCAATGGCGAAAAATGCTAAAATCAGCCAAAAGCAACAAGAACTTAGAAAAAAATATGAAAAAGATCAAAAAAAATATAATGAAGAAGTAGCCAAGCTTTATGAGCAAGAAGGCAACCCAATGAGTGGCTGTTTTGTTAGTATGATTCTACCGATGTTTATTTTATTTGGTGTTTATACGGCTGTTACAAGTCCGCTAAAAAACACATTACATATTCCTGGCGAAAAAATCACTCAAGCTGTTGAAGTTTTGAAAAACGATCCGTCTACACAAGATAAATTTAAAAAAGGATACGATGAACTTCAAATAATTAGGCATTTTCCAGAGATAAAAGAAAAGCTTACTATGTTTAATCAAGATGAATTTGCTGATATAGAAGAATATAGTTCAGGATTTAATTTTTGTGGTTTAAATTTGCTTAATAATCCAAGCGGAGCCGATTTTAAAGAGATGCTATGGTTAATACCTGTATTGATTTTTGTGGGTATGTCGCTGACTCCTTTTTTAAGTGAGAAATTAATCGGCACAAATCAACCTCAAACTATTGGTTGTATGAAGTTTACACCTTATGTGATGGCTTTGTTTTTTGCTTGGTCATCGTATACAGTTCCTGGAGCAGTTGGTTTTTATTGGGTGCTTAATTTACTTATATCGTTGCTGCAGACTATTTTGCTTGGTAAGTTTTATAGTGCAAAAAAAGTTAATGCAAAAGAAGAAGCCGCAAGACTTGCTTTGCTAGAGCTTAATGAATCATCTGTAAAAAAGATAAAATAATTTATGTAGACAAATTTTTTAAAATTGTTTAATATGTTTTATAGATGTTTTTGTGCACAAAGTTATTGGAGGTATAAAATTATGGTAAATGAAGTTTTTGCTTCTGAAGAAACAGTTGCCCTTGCAAAGCAAAAAGCTTGTGATATGCTTGGTGTTAGTGAAGATCAAGTTGATTTTGAAGTTTTACAACACCCTTCCAAAAAAGTGCTTGGTATGTTTGGTGGGAAAATGGCGCAAGTAAAAGCGGTTTTAAAGAAAAGTGTTGCTCAAAAAGCCATAAATTATCTAAAGGAAATATTTTTTTATATGGGTTTTCCTGGTCTTAGTATAGATACTTTAAGTGAAAATTCTGAAGAATGTATTATTAAAATTGATGGTGATGGTTTGGGTTATATTGTTGGTAAACACGGTGAAACTTTGGATTCTTTACAATATTTAGTTTCAATAGTTGCCAATGAGAAAAATAAAGGTAAAGAGTTTTGTAAAATAAGATTAGAAGCTGGAAACTATCGCGAAAAAAGAAGAAAAGTATTAGAAAATTTAGGAAGACATCTGGCCACTAAAGCTGTTATTTTAAAAAAGAGAGTTAACCTTGAACCTATGAAAGCTTACGAAAGAAAAATAATTCACACATCGGTTGATGAAGTAGAGGGCGCGTGCTCTTGGTCAGAAGGAGAAGGTGAGCATAGACACGTTGTTGTGGCTCCCAAAGATAAAGAAGAAAACAAAGAAGAAATAGAATATTAAAGTTAAATTTGCTCCCTGAAAAAGGGAGCAATTAAGTGTTTATAGAGGGAGATTTTTTGATTTATGAGTACTATAGCGGCAATATCTACCGCACATGGCGTTGGAGGAATAGGCGTTATAAGAATATCTGGAGAAGATGCTACAAAAATAGCTGATAAGGTTTTTGTTCCATTTGTAGGTGAAAAAGAAAATTGTTTGCAAAAATTATATGGTTACCGTGCAAAATATGGCAAAATTATTTACGAAAAAGAATATATTGATGATGCAGTTGTCTTGGTTTTTAAAGCGCCAAATAGCTATACAGGAGAAGATGTTGTAGAAATATCTTGTCATGGCGGTTTATATATTACAAAACGTGTTTTAAGGGCTGTTTTGGAAGCGGGAGCTTGTCCTGCTGAACCTGGTGAATTTACAAAAAGAGCATTTTTAAATGGAAAAATGGATCTTTCTCAAGCTGAAGCGGTGATGGATTTAATTAATGCAAAAGGAAAACGTGCAAATCAAATAGCTTTTAAAATGCGAGAAGGTAGATCATCAAAAAAAATAAATGAAATAAAAGAAAAACTTATAGATATTTCTGCCGGGCTTAGTGTTTGGGCAGATTATCCAGAAGATGATATTCCAGAAATAGATGGAAAAACGCTTAAAGAAAACGTTAATAAAATTATTTTTGAACTTGATAATATAATAAAAAATTATGATACTTTTAAAGCTATTAAAGAAGGTGTTAAAACTGCGATTGTTGGTCGCCCAAATGTTGGTAAATCAACTCTTATGAATTTGCTTTCAAATTCAAAAAAATCAATTGTAACAGATATTCCAGGTACAACTAGAGATGCGATTGAAGAAAATGTTATGATTGGTGATATACCTGTACTTTTGGTGGATACAGCTGGAATTCGAAATACTGAAGATAAGGTAGAAAAGATTGGCGTTGAAAAAACAAAAGAACATATGAAAGATGCTGAAATAGTTTTGTTTATGATTGATGCATCGTCTAAACTTTGCGAAGAAGATAAAGAACTTTTAAAAATTTTAGATAAAGAAAAAACAATAATTTTACTTAACAAATGTGATAAAGAAAAAAAAATACAAACAAGTAAGTTATCAACATATTTTGATAAAATTGTTGAATTGTCCGCTTTACAAAACCATGGAATAGAAAAATTGAAAGACATTATAGAAGAATTTGTAGGGCTTTCAAAATTTGATCCATCAGATTCGGTAATATCAAATGAAAGGCAGTTTTTAGAATTAAAAAAAGCTAAAGAAATATTAAATGATATAATAAAAGAGATAGATTCTGGAGTTACTCTAGATGCAGTTACTGTTTTGTTTCAAGACACTTTAAAGTTTTTTATGGAATTTACAGGAGAAAATGCTAGTGAAGCGGTTATTGATAGAGTTTTTTCAAAATTTTGCGTAGGAAAATAAATAGAAATTAAGAAGGTAAAAAAATTGGAAATAGAAGAAAGCTTAACAAATAATTATGATGTATGCGTAATAGGTGCAGGTCATGCTGGGATAGAAGCTGCCCTTGCTTCAGCAAGGCTTGGTTGTAGAACTGTGATTTTTGCTATAAATTTGGATTCAGTGGGAAATTGTCCGTGTAATCCATCTATTGGAGGCACAGCAAAAGGTCATTTAGTGCGAGAGTTAGATGCACTTGGTGGAGAAATGGGAAAAACAACCGATGAATGCTTTTTACAAAGCAGAATGCTTAACCTTGGCAAAGGTCCTGCAGTACATTCGTTACGAGCGCAAATAGACCGTAATAAATATAAAGAAATTATGAAGCATAAGCTAGAACTTCAAGAGAATCTTTTGCTAAAACAAGCAGAAATAGTAGATATATCTTTTGATAAAGAAAAAAATAAATGGATTTTGACTTCAAAAAACAATATAAAATATATGTCAACTTGCGTGGTTTTAGCTACAGGAACGTTTTTGGAAGGTGTTGTTCATATTGGTGAAACATCTTATCAGAGTGGTCCTGATGGTGTTTTCCCTGCTGTTTTACTTGGGAAATCACTCAAAAAACTTGGTATGAAATTAAAAAGATTTAAAACGGGTACACCTGCTAGAGTTTTAAAATCTAGTATAAACTTTGAAATTTTAGAAGAGCAACCAGGTGATAAGAATATTGTTCCTTTTTCTTACGATACGGAAAAAATTGGTGAAAATAAAGTTAAATGTTATATTTCTTGGACAAATGAAAAAACAAAAGAAGTTATTTTAAAAAACATCCACAGATCACCTATGTATAGCGGTAAGATTGAAGGAGTTGGTCCTAGATATTGTCCGAGTATTGAAGATAAAATTATGAGATTTCCAGATAAAAAACGCCATCAATTATTTATCGAACCATGTGGATTAAATACAGAAGAAATGTACCTTCAAGGTATGTCTACTTCCCTACCAGAGGAAGTTCAGATTGAGATGTATAGGACTATTCCGGGCCTTGAAAAAGTAAAAATTATGCGCCCGGCATATGCTATTGAATATGATATTGCAGATCCTCAGCAGATGAATTTAAGTTTAGAATTTAAAGATTTTCCAGGGCTTTTTGGAGCAGGTCAATTTAATGGGAGTTCTGGTTATGAAGAAGCGGCTGCACAAGGTTTAATAGCTGGAATAAATGCAGCGATTAAAGTAAAAAATGGAGAACAAATTGTTTTAGATAGAGGCACATCATATATAGGGACACTCATTGATGATTTAGTAACAAAAGGAGTAAATGATCCTTATAGAATGATGACTTCTAGATCGGAATATAGATTAATTTTAAGGCAAGATAACGCAGATGAAAGATTAACACCGATTGGTAGAAAAATAGGACTTATAAACGATGAAAGATATAAAAAATTTGAAGAAAATCAAAAATTAAAACAAAAAGAAATAAAAAGAATCAGAAGCACGGTTATTCCGCCATGCGAAGAATTAAATAAAGTTCTTGTTTCACGTGAAACATCACCCATTAATACAGGTGTAAAAATAAGTGATTTGTTGAAAAGGCCGCAAGTTACATATGATGATTTAACACAATTTGATAAAACTCGTCCTAAAATTGATAAATCTATTTTTGAAAAAGTTCAAATTGAAATAAAATATGAAGGATATATTAATCGTCAAAATAATCAAATTAAAGAACTAAGACGCTTGGAGGAAAAAATTCTTCCAAAAGATATAAATTATGAAGAGATTAAAGGTCTTCGTTTGGAAGCTATAGAAAAATTAAAAAAAATTAGTCCAAAAAATATTGGTCAAGCTTCACGCATTTCCGGAGTAAGCCCTGCTGATATATCTGTTTTGATTATTTGGCTCGCTGCAAAAAAACGAAAAGGAATAAAATAAAAATGAAATTATTATTTGAAGAAGCTAAAAAATTTAATATTAATTTGAATGATGAACAGTTGAAAAAGTTTAATGTATATATGGATTTTCTTTTGGAGTATAATTCGCATACAAATTTGACTACAATAATTGATCCGAATGAAATTATGATAAAACATTTTTTGGATAGCATTGTATTAAATAAATTTGTTGAAATACCTAAAAATGCAAAAATCATTGATGTTGGTACAGGTGCTGGGTTTCCTGGAGTACCAATGAAAATTTTTCGCAAGGATATAAATTTAACGCTAGTTGATAGTTTGAATAAAAGAATTAAATTTTTAAATTTGTTAATGGAAAAAACAAATTTAAAAGCGGAAATAATTCATTGCCGTGCGGAGGAACTTAGTCATAATAATAAATACAGAGAAAAATATGATTTTGTTGTTTCTCGTGCTGTTGCGCCGCTTAATGTTTTGTGTGAGTACTGTTTACCGTATGTAAAAGTAGATGGCTTTTTTATTGCGCTTAAAGGGTCAAATGTTGATGAGGAAATTCAAAATTCGCAGCAAGCAATTAAAAATTTAGGTAGTATAATTAAAAAAATAGAGGCTTTTGAACTTCCAGAAAATAAAGGGTTTAGGAATATTTTAATTATAAAAAAAATAAAAGAAATTTCTAAAAAATATCCGCGTTCAAATGCTAAAATTTCGAAATTTCCATTATAAATGTTTCACATGAAACGTTTACCGTTTTTTTATTTTAATTTTTAATATTTATTATAAAAGTGTTTCACGTGAAACACTTTTGTTTTTTTGAAATTATGGTTGATTTTTATTTTTTTATAGAGTATCATATAATTGGTACTTTTAAATTAAAAATTGGAGGGTTTTATGGGGAAAATAATTTCAATTTCTAACCAAAAAGGTGGAGTGGGAAAAACCACGACAACGGTTAATTTAGCGGCATCTTTGGGTGCTGCGGGTAAAAAAGTTTTAGTTATAGATTTAGATCCTCAAGGTAATACAACTAGTGGACTAGGATTTAATAAAAAAGAAGTGGAAAAATCATCTTATGATGTTTTAGAAAAAGATATTTCGCCTGAGGAAGCAACGCTTAAAACAAAGTTTAAAAATTTAAGTTTAATCCCATCTCACATAAATTTAGCAGCGGCAGATGCAGGAATTAGTTTGTTTTCCGGAAAAGAATCAAAACTAAAAAATAAAATTTTGGATTTAAAAAAAGTGTATGATTTTATTTTAATTGATTGTCCCCCATCTTTGGGAATAATCACAATTAACGCATTTTGTGCCAGCGATAGTATTTTAATTCCTATTCAATGTGAATATTATGCTTTAGAGGGCCTGTCACAACTTATAAATACAGTAAAAGTTGTAAAACGTCATCATAATGCAGATTTAAACATAGAAGGTATTTTAATGACAATGTGCGACACTAGACTTAACTTGACAAAACAGGTTATGGAAGAAGTAAAAAATAATTTTCCCGACAAAGTTTTTAAAACGACCATCCCGCGTTCTGTTAAGCTTTCTGAGGCCCCTGGTTTTGGTAAACCTGTAATGTATTTTTCTAAGTTTAACAAAGGAAATTGGGCTTACAAAGCTTTGGCAAAGGAAGTTATTAAAAACAACAAATGATATTGGAAGGAGAAAAAATTATGTTATCTAAAAAAAGTGGTTTAGGCAAAGGTTTAGATATGATTTTCATGGAAAATAATATGGAAAACGAAAATGTGCCTGTAACGCTGAAAATAAACGAACTTGAAGCAAATAAAAAACAACCTAGAACGTTTTTTAACGATGAGCTTTTAAAAGAACTTGCAGATTCTGTTTTAAAACACGGGATAATTCAACCTATTGTTGTAAAACCAATTTCTTCAGGAAAGTATAAAATAATTGCTGGTGAAAGAAGGTTCAGGGCTGCTAAAATGGCTGGTCTTACGGAAGTTCCAGTTATAATTAAAGATATTAACGAAAAAAAAATAACTGAGCTTGCTTTGGTGGAAAATTTACAAAGAGAGAATTTATCTGCTTTAGAAGAAGCTAAAGGTTATAAAAATTTAATGGAAAATTATGATCTTACTCAAGAAGAAGTTTCTAAGTCTGTGGGGAAATCACGGCCGTATATTGCTAACACATTAAGACTTCTTAATTTACCAAATTTTGTAATAGATAAATTAGAGTCAAATGAAATAACCGCAGGACACGCTCGTGCGATGCTTTCGCTTACTAGTGACGATGATATACAAATGGCGCTTAAAACTACGATTTCGCAAGGCTTAAATGTTCGGCAATTGGAACAACTTATTAAAAAAATGAATTTTAAAGAATTAGAAAAGCCCAAATCTTTAAAAGTTATTAAGAAAGATGCTTTTTTTAATAAAATAGAGTCAGATCTTCATAAAAAGCTTAAAAGAAAAGTTAAAATAGTTTCCGGAAGAAGGAAAAAAGGCACAATTCAAATTGAATTTTCAGGCGAAGAAGATCTTTCAAATATCTATAACATGTTAATAAAATAGGAGGATTAAATGATAGAAAAAAAGATACTAAAATTAATATTTTTTGCTCTTACGGTGTCGATATTAGTTTGGATATTCATGAATACTTATACTGATGTAGGTGCAATTGGTAATAGGGCTTATATTGTTGACAATTTAAATAATTTTTTTAGCAGCGCAGGATTAGGATATAGGTTTAAAATTGATGATTTTGTAGTGTCTATTCGTTTTTTGGAGTACTTTGTTTTAGGAATACTTGTGAGTGTTAATTTTAAATTGTATTGTAAAAATATTTTAAAAGTTTGGAGTTCACTGCTGTTTATAGGGATTTTGGTGGCAGTCGGCGAAGTTTATTATAAGTTTTTAAGTGGTATATTTTCTCCAATTTCACTTGTTATAGTTTCATTTGTATCTTTTGTTTTGGGTATGGCGTTGTGCATTTTAATTACATCTTTTAAAAAAGAAAAACATAGTAATTTAAAATATCATTCAAGAAAATATAGAAGAAGGTAAAAATTATGCTTGATATAAAAAGAATTAGAAATAATCCAGAAGAAATAAAAAAGAAAATAAAGACCAGAAATGCTAATTTAGATAATGTAATAGATGAGGTGTTAGAACTTGATGAATTACGCAGGAAATTGATTTCTGAAACAGAATCAATGAAAGCTCAGCAAAATGGATATAATAAAAAGATTCCTGCTATGAAGAAAGCAGGAGAAGATACTACGGAAATTATGAAAAATCTAAAACAGCTTTCAAAAAACATCTCAGAAAAAAATAAAGAACTTTCTGAAATTGAAAATAAACAAAAACAATTGGTTTTGTCTATTCCGAATGTTCCAAATGAAAGTGTGCCTGTTGGAAAAGATGATACAGAAAATGTAGAAATACGGCGTTTCGGTGAGCCTAGAAAGTTTGATTTTGATCCAAAACCACATTGGGAGATTGGAAGAAATTTAGATATTTTAGATTCAGAACGTGCTGCAAAAGTTACAGGAACGAGATTTCACTTTTATAAGGGATTAGGTGCAAGGTTGGAAAGAGCTGTTATAAATTTCTTTTTGGATACTCATACAGCAAATGGTTATACTGAAGTGTTTCCGCCATTTATGGCTAATACAGCATCACTTTATGGTACAGGACAATTGCCTAAATTTGATAATGGTTTTAAGGTTGAAGGTACAGATTATTATCTTATTCCAACAGCTGAAGTGCCTGTGACGAATTTGCACAGAGATGAAATTTTAGATGGTAGCAAGTTACCAATAAAATATTGTGCGTATTCAGCGTGTTTTAGATCTGAAGCAGGTGCAGCAGGACGTGATACTCGTGGGCTTATCAGGCAGCATCAATTTAATAAAGTTGAACTTGTAAAATTTGTAAAACCAGAAAATTCCTATGAAGAGTTAGAAAAATTAACAAACGATGCTGAAAAATTACTGCAGTTGCTTAAAATTCCTTATAGAGTAGTGTGTTTGTCAACTGGCGATATAGGTTTTTGTTCGGCAAAAACTTATGATATAGAAGTTTGGATGCCTTCTTATAATAGATATGTTGAAATTTCCTCTTGTTCAAATTTTGAAGATTACCAAGGAAGGAGGGCGCAAATTCGATATAAAGATAATCCAAAAGATAAAGCTCAATTTGTTCATACATTAAATGGTTCAGGTCTTGCTGTTGGACGTACTGTAGCAGCAATTTTAGAAAATTATCAAAATAAAGACGGTAGTGTAACAATTCCCGAAGTTTTGAAAACCTATTTTGGCGCAGAAATTATAAAATAAATTAAAAAGATTTTTAGAAGTTAAAAATCCCCGATTTTTCGGGGATTTTTTGCATTTTAAGATTAAAAAAGTTGAAAAAACACAAAAATTTATAAAAAAGGACTTGAAAAACTATTTTAATACTATTAAAATAATTCTGAATATATAAAAATACATAAAAATCATTTAAAAATTATGAAATTAATACAAATTTGTTTTTGGCTAATTACATGGTGATTCAAATTATGTTATTGCAAAGAGGAAGGGGAAAACGGTATGGTAAAAAAGTCACAAAGAATCTGGATAATATTAGTAGGGCTTTTTATAGCATTGGCGGTGGCATTTGTCGTGCCCAAAACAGAAGAAAGAGAAGCCCATGCGGCAGATGTAACAATAAGTACTGTTTCGCAATTAGAAATGTTTCGAAATAATGTAAACAATGGTAATACATACAGCGGACAAACTATAGAGTTAACTGCTGATCTTAATTTATCTGGGATTTCTAATTGGGTACCTATAGGTACTTCAACCAATTCATTTCAAGGTACTTTTAACGGTAATGACCATATAATTTCCGGTATAAAAATAAATATTACCGGTGCTACAAGCGATGAGCAGGTAGGTTTTTTGGGAGTTACAAATAATGCTACAATTCAAAATGTTGGTATAACTAATAGTTCAATAAATGTTAAAACAAGTGGTACTCCGAGCGCCGGGTGTGTTGCAGGGGAAATATATAATACTTCTATTATTAATTGCTATGCTGTTAATTCAACTGTTAAATCAGAATGTACATCGACTGCTTGGTGCTATCCAAGAGCAGCTGGTTTGGTTGCAAATGTTTTAGATGGGTCGAATGTATCAAATTGTTATACTAAGGATTTAAATATTGAAGGTTTGGCGTCAAATTCTAGTGCGGTAGCAGGACCATGGTCTGGAGGGTTAGCATCATTTGTAAATTCAAATAGTACTGTAACTAATAGTTATGCTGTAATGAATACAGTAAAAGTTCAAGGTTCACAGTATCAAAGATGTGGGGGATTAATAGCATTATTAAGTAATGCAACAGTTACAAATTGTTATGTAACTGGTGATTTGATTGCAAATCCCAACGGTAGCACTAATAACTTTATTGGTGGTTTGATAGGACTTGAGGAGTTGAACAGTTCGATAAATAACACTTATTCGATAGGAAATATATTACTTTTAGGTTCCAAAAATAAAACAGCAGGTAAACTTTTGGGTTCTAGCAGTAATAGCTCTATTGTTAATTCCTATTATTGTAATGATAGTAGTATATCAAGTATAACAAATGAAGGTGGTAACCTTACCACAACCGTTTTAGGCATTTCAAAAACAGTAGCTCAATTTGCCAGTGGCGAGGTGGCATGTCGTTTAAATAACACCACAGGAACTGATCCTATAAGCGGTGGTACAACGTGGTATCAATCTATTGATAATGGTGTAGGTCCTGATGCATACCCAAAACTTGAATCATTACGCGGAACAGTATATTCTGTTACCTCATGTACCGGCATGACAGTTTATGGTAATACATATATTCCTTATGGTAGCCATAATTTTGATAACGGTTTCTGCGTTTATTGTGGAAAATATGAAAAACCTTACGGTTCTGGAACGGAAACTTCTCCATATCAAATAAATAATGCAGGTCAGCTTTATTGGTTTGCATGTGTTGTAAACAATACTATGTCTAACTGTGAAACCCCCCCTAGTTCTTATAATAATCTAGCATCTGCTAAGCTAACATCTAACATAATTATTCCTGAAAAGAGTCCTGCAAATCCAGACGCGGATCTTCTTTGGACGCCGATAGGGAGAACCTGGGATGATAATACTAAGGGATATGGAGGAAAGTTTAATGGTAATGGTTATTCTGTTTCTGGTATACATTGTACGGGGGTTAACTTATATAATGATGTTAGACTTGTAGGCTTTTTTGGTAGTGTATATCACACAACTGCTGTTCCAACAATTAGTAATCTATGTATTAAAAATTCTAGTTTTTATGTGGCGGGTGGATATACTCATTGCGCTGGAGTTTTAGCGGGTGATTGTGAATATTGTGTGGTTACCAGATGCTATGTAGATGATGATGTTACTGTTGAGTGTTCTTCTAGTGGCAACGGGAAAGAGGTTCGAGCAGGTGGTTTAATTGGTTCTATTAATAATAACGCAAAGATATTTGATTCTTACTCTCAAGCAAATATTACTGCAGTAACTACAGGAAATAATGGAAACATTTATGCGGGGGGCCTTGTTGGGCGTGTGCGTGGAAATAGTACTAATGTGATAAATTGTTATGCAACAGGAAGTATAGTCGGAAAACCTAAAAACAATTTTTATTGTGGAAAAATATTGGGCTATTACGATAATAATAATAATATAAATACCCGTATGAAAAATAACTATTCACTATCTTCTTCTACAATTAAAATTACACAAAATAGTAGTTCATATTATTATACAGGTTCTGATGGTATAAAAGATGGTATTACTAAAACCATAGAGCAGTTTAATAGTGGAGAAGTGACGTGTTTGTTAAATGGTGGTGATGGTACAACGATTTTTAGTGGAGGAACCGATTGGTACCAGTCAATAGATAACAATTTAATTCCGCATGATGGTTACCCAAAACTTGATTCATCACGCGGTATAGTATATGCTAGTACACCTTGTGGTATAAGTTCGCCTGAATATAGTAACTATGACCGTGGGTCAGCTACTTTGCATAGTTTTGATAGTGATGGTTTCTGTACAAACTGCGGAGCGTATGAGCCGCCAAATAATTGGCAACAGTCAGAGGCAGGTACTTCGTCAAATCCATATCAAATTTCAAATGCAGGGCAACTGTATTGGTTTGCGTGTGTTGTAAATAATGATACTTTAAATTGCGAAGATTACTATGCATCTAATTCAAATAATGTAAATGCATGTGCCGAACTTACGGATAATATAACCATACCCGAAGGTCGTCTCTGGAAACCGATAGGAACATCAAACTATGAATATAGAGGATCGTTTAATGGCCAGGGTAATAAGATTTCTGGGGTAAAAATAAACACGTCGGGAACGTCGTCTGTAGGTTTTTTTGGATATGTACGTAAGTATGCAGATTTGGTTACAATTCAAAATGTTGGCTTAGAAAATATTGATTATAATGTTGTAAATATGAGTGATTTAGGTGGTTTGGTAGGAAGCGTGGGGATAAGTTCTCATATTAATATAGAAAATTGTTATGTAAGAGGAAAAATTGTTGCTAATAGTCATTATACTTCTCATGTTGGTGGTTTTGTTGGTGAGATAGGTACTTCTGATACCACGATTAATGATTGTTATACAGATGAAAATATTTTTGTTCAATGTTCTGGTGGTCAGGTATGCGTTGGCAGTATAGGTGGACAAATTGGTGGTAGTGGTATATTTAGAATTACGAATTCTTACGCAAAAGGGACAATTGAAGGTGAATGTACTGGGAATTTATTTCTTGGCGGATTTTTAGGGCAGTTCTGCGCAGCGTCTAGTAGTTCAATTATTAGCGATTGTTATTCTTCATCTACAGTTATTGCTACAAAAAATAATGCTGGAGAATGTAGAGTTGGTGGATTTTTAGGAATTTTTGGAGATCTAAAGTCTGGTATTAGGCCATATTCCATTGACTCTGCAGTTATTAATTGCTATTCTACAGGTAGTGTAACTACTACGAATAATACTACTGATACTACTGATTATATAAGCGCTACAGGCGGTTTTGTAGGGTATATGCGTGCCGCTAAATTAATAGAAAACTGTTATGCCATAGGAGATGTTACGCTGACAAGTGGATATAAAGGTACTGTTGCAGGTTTTGTAGGTTTTGTTCATAATAATCAAGAAAATACAGAAACCACTTATTGTAATATTAAAAAGTGTTATGCTATAGGAAATGTTACGCATAATAATAGTTCTACTTCTGGTACAGTTTATACTGGTGGTTTTGTTGCTGACAGTTGGACCGAAGCTTCAGGTGCTAGCATTACTTATGAAAACTGTTATGCTCATGGGAATTGCGAAGTTACTACAAATAACAGTAATGTGATAATTTCAGCAAGTGCTTTTGGTGCGAATGTTGGTACAGGTTCTATTGGTAATTGTTATTCTATAGGTACCTTACATGTTACAGGAGGAGGAACTAAATATCTAGGTAAAATTGCTGGTGCTACCAGTGCAACTTGCAATAATTGTTATTCTTTAACTGGTAATACAATTTTTTACCGTAATAGTTTTTCTAATAGTTTTAATAGTACTACAGGTGAAGGAGTCAACAATTATGCAGGAATCGCAAAAACTACTGCTGAATTTGCTAGCGGCGAAGTAACATGTAGGCTTAATAATACATCAGGTACAGATCCTATAAGCGGTGGTACAACATGGTATCAATCGATAGATAATGAATTATCTCCGCACGATAGTTCTCCGGTTTTAGATAGCACACGAGGAACGGTTTACAGCGGATATAGGTGTAAAAGTTCTATTTTGGAATACAGTAATACAGAATTACTCGATATGCCAAACCTAGATCATGATTTTACAGACAATAATGGTTTTTGTAAAATATGTGATGCGTATGAGGCGCCGGTACTTAATAGTGATAATTACTATGAAATAGATAATGCCGGTAAATTATATTGGTTCGCGGCGGTGGTTAATAATGAATTAGATAAATGCGACAATCCGCCAGCCGAACGTAATACATCAGCATGCGGAGTACTTATGGATGATATTGTAATAAATGAAGATATAAGTTCAGAAACCGCTCGCCTCTGGACGCCGATAGGTACATGGCGTTCAGATGAAGGCAGTGATAAGCCTAACGCATACAGAGGACAGTTTAACGGAAACAATCACACAATTTCTGGCATGAAAATAAAAATAACAGGGGCCACAAGTGCTGTTTACGCAGGGTTGTTTGGATACGTGTATGGTGATTACATATCCACAAGAATACAAAACGTTGGAATAATAAATTCGTCTGTAAATGTTTCAAATTCAAGCAGCACGGTTTATTCCGGTGGTTTAGTTGGGGATTTATGGAACTCTTATTTAAATAATAATTTTGTTGAAAGTAACGTTGTTGTTAATGATTCTACTGGCACCGTCTATGCCGGTGGCTTAGCGGGGGGGATAACAAGTAATAATAGTAATTCAGTTGTAAGTAGTTATTCTAAGGGTTCTGTAGATGTATCAGGATTAGGCAATATTTATGAGGGCGGTTTAATAGGATACCCCCGAGGTTTTCAGATAAATAACAACTATTCTACAAGTTCTGTAACTTTAACAAGCACAGGAAGTTCATCAAACTATGCTCGCGCCGGAGGTTTATTAGGATTTTTTAATGATTCTATAGCTCAACTAAAAAATAGCTATGCAATAGGTAATATAGAGGTTAATAGTAGTACTGCAAGTACAAAGAGAGTAGGTAAACTTGTTGGTGATCAGTATAATGATACTGTATCAAACTTATACTATTTGGAAAGCAGTACCATAACAAATAATACCACAGCAGGGGACTATATTGACAACACGTCCACTCTTCCCGGTGCAACTTCAAAAACTGCTGCAGAATTTGCCAGTGGCGAGGTGGCATGTCGTTTAAATAACACCACAGGAACTGATCCTATAAGCGGCGGTACAACGTGGTATCAATCTATTGATAACGGTATTGGCCCTGATGCATATCCGATTTTTGAAAGTGAACGCGGAACAGTTTACGTTGCGTATAGATGTGGCGGAGATGCTACATTGTATTACACTAATATAAATCCAGCGTCATATAATAATGATCCATGGGTTCCAAGTGAAGGTGACCATATTTTTGATAACAATGGTTTTTGTACGCGGTGTGGTGTGTATGAGGCGCCAACACTTAATAGTGATAATTACTATGAAATAGATAATGCGGGTAAGTTATATTGGTTCGCGGCAGTGGTTAATAATGAATTAGATAAATGTGCAAATCCACCAGCCGAGCGAATTTCAGATGCAAATGCAAAACTTACGGCAGATATAAATGTAAATCCGGGAATAACTATTACTGAAAATACAGATCCAACCACAGTGCGTTACTGGACACCAATTGGTACTAATTATTATAATACATTTAATGGAAATTTTGATGGTGATTCGCATACAATAAGCGGACTTTATGTTAATAGTGAAGATGCAAAATATGTAGGTTTGATTGGATATGCAAACTATACTAGAGAATTTGATACACAAGAAAACAAAAAGATATCAAATGTAGGAATTGAAAACTCATATTTATGTAGTAATAATAAAGATAGTTATGTTGGTGGAATTTGTGGTTGTGTATATGATTATGATATAGAAAATTGTTATAACACTGCAAAAGTTTCAGGTTGTGTATGTGTTGGTGGAATTTGTGGAAGTGGTGATAATAATATTTATAAATGCTATAATATGGGTGATATTTTAGGTAAAATATCCAATTCAGCATGGTACTCTCTTTATGGTGGGATTGTAGGTCAATCGTATGGGGTAATAAAAAACTGTTATAATACCGGAAATATTTTTACAGAATACCATTATGAAAACGTTACACAACGTGTTGGAGAAGCAACC
>JAEEGL011518671.1_pt1 | contig 19844 bp, 17 predicted proteins | sample 9134231 | NCBI WGS metagenome assembly JAEEGL01 (sample SAMN16246548, study PRJNA631951) | gut metagenome | biome: gut microbiome; feature: rumen; material: fiber-attached | host: Bos | place: Iran: Karaj | collected 2018-10 | reverse complement strand
GGCACGCAAAAGCGTTCCCCCTTTCCCCCCGCCGCGGGGCATCCCCCTTTTCCCCCTTCGTAAAAAATAAGGAATGGTATTGAACCGCTCTTGGGGGGCACGGGGGCACCCTTTTACTCAACATTCCAGTTGTCCTGCAGTTTTAAGATGCTACACTGAATTTTAAGACGCGGCTTTCTGGGAAATCTTTTTGTGTGTGACAAATTGTTGCTTCACTCGCCCAGGCACCGCTAGTGCCTGCGCTCTCTCAGCAAGGCGGCAACGTCCGTGTTGCCGCCTTGCTATTGCGTTGTGCTTTTCCTTAAAAAGTGAATGCTCAATTTTCGCAGCGTCGTTGCAGTCGCTCTGGTCGCGTGTAAGCACGCTCCCGCCGTTCCTTCCACAACGCGAACTGATTGCTGATTCTTCCAACTCCAGAAACATACCTTGCCTAAAATCGAAGAACTGTTAAGAAAAATGTATCGATTTTTTTTTAGGCTCATCGAAAAAGCGGCTCAAAACGATTTAGAGTTTCGCTCAAAAGTCTGTGAGAAAAACGGTTACTTCCAGATTTCAAGAAAGTTCATTTTACCATATAAAACTCGCAAAACGTTTACCTTGAATTCGTCGTTATTTACAGTGTAAAAGATTTCATAGTTTCCAACCGGAACATAATGCAAGCCTTTACTATGCCATGGTTCTTTTGGATAAAGATGATAACTTTCAGGCATAGTTTCTAATTCAAAAATAGCTTCTCTAATTCTTACTAACTGATTTTTTGCATTTATTTTTGATTGGAGCTTATCAGATATATAGTCGTAAATATTTTTTAAATCATCTTCTGCAGAAGGTTCAATAATAACTTCATATTGATTCATTATTACATTCCCAAAATATCTGCAAAAACAGCTTTTGCTGGTCTACCTTTTCCGGCAAGCATTTCATCATAACCTTTCTGAATAGCAGAATTAAACTGCTGCTCAGTCATAACACTCAAGTTAATAGATTCCGGGAATGGATTCTGTTCAAATTTAAAACAGAGATAATCAATATAATCACTAATCTGGTCTACCAGCTGAACTGGAACCTTGCGTTCTAAAACGACGGTATTTGTATTTGGCATATTAATTCACCCTCTTATAATTATAGTATAAAATGATATTTTCTGCCACTATAAAATCATTTTACATCCTTATTTAACAATTGAAAAAGTTGATATGAGGAAGTTCCTCGCCATTTTTGTTTAACCCATTTTTTTATCGCGGGGAGAGCGCGCGCAACGGTCAATAAAACATCAAAAAAAGTTTAATCTGCTTAAAAAAATGTTTAAAGTACAGTTCAAAAGCACAGAACTTTTTAAACATTTTCCCTATATATAGATTATATACTTAAATTTTCATAAATTCTTTTTCTGAAAAATAGTGAACTAAAATAAAAATTTAAATAAATAATAAACTCAATGCTATTCAAAACTTGTCAGATGAAAATCAAAGATATTCAAAATCAAGTTCAGAATTTACAAAAGTTCTGCTCTTTTTCTGTGCGAAAGTACATTATTATGCTCTGTAAAAGATTGGTTTTAAAATTACCGAAAAGATTTTTTGTGGTGAAATGTTGATTCAAAGCACATTTTCTGTACTCAAGTACACTATTGGGGGCACGGGGGAAAAGATTGATTTAATATTTTTTTTCCAAATATATCTAAAAAATCAGAAAATATTTTTCCACTATCGTCAATTGATAGACTCTTGTCTGTATAATTTCTTCACAACAATTGGAGGAAATATATGGATGAGAAAAAAATAACAAAAATCTGGAGTTCTTTCTCTGAAACTCAGAAAGCAGTTCTTTATGCATATTTAAGTTTCTGTAGGGATACCTCTCAATTCTGTACATACCTTAATTATAATTTTTATTTTAGAAGACTTGGAACAGATTGCGATTATACAGCCTTTGTTCAATCCGTTGAATCACATGGCTATGCGAATTACAGAAAAGAAATAAATGCAATTCTTGATGAAATCGGTAAAACAGATTTTATCTATTGGCCAGGAGCCTCTAAAAGAAAGCGATATTCATTAAAAGATCGTCTCCATCTTTTTCTCAGGAAATTAACTTTCCGGAAACGGGATAGACCGCTAAACATAATTAAACCTGAAATATATGAATATATTCTCTTTAATCCCGCTCTTACAGAATCTGATATAAAACTTCGTAATATGTTTTTCTCAAAGTTCAAACTCATAAAGTTGGCAGTAATTCTTCAAAAAGCTGAAAATTATATTTCAGATATGATAGAAACAGCTACCCTCTCAAAAAAAGAACTTACGGAAATCTTTCAAATTGCAATCTGCATTTCAAACAATTCATTGGTACAAAAACTAATGGAGTTAGGTTCTGATTATCATTCTCCAGATTCTCGCGGAAGATTTCCGGTTCTGACTGCTGCATATTATCAAAAAGATAAAGAAGTTTTGAAACTGTTAATTGAAAAAGGTACATCATTATCAGAACACGATTGCTATGGAAAGAATATTCTGCATGAAGCTGCGGCAAATCCTAATTCTGACATTTTAATATATCTTCTGAAAGTTGTTCCTAAATCACTTCTAGAGGAAAAAGATTTCCAGAATGAACGAACACCGCTTGGAATTGCTTATCAATATAAACGGAAAAAGAACATCAAACTTTTAATAAAGGCAGGAGCAAATAAAAAGACTCTTAAAGTTCAAAAAAAACAATATTTCTATGAACCAGATCCAAATGAAGATTCTAGAGAAGAGCTTGTTCGTCTTCGCTGGCGTAATGATAATTTTGAATGGACCCCTGAAAATACGCAAAAAATAATTTCAGTCATTAAAGGAATCGATAAAAAAGTAAATGAAATGTATGATGCAGTTGCAAAAACTAAAGCTTTTCTTGATAGTAATGCAATTCCTAATAATCGTATAAAAAATGATTATGATATTGAAGCAAATATGACTTATGAATATGAAGGCGCACTTTCAACAGCAGATGAACAGATGGTCGAACAGCTTTATGATGCAACAGCCTGGGAAAGCGTACCTGGAGTATATGCAAATAACGACAAGTTAAAAAGCCGAGAGGAAGCGCTGTATCTTGGATTAAACTGGGATATAGAACTTTTTGACCGTCCTGAACTTGAACATATAAAAATACCTTATTATGTTCATGTTCTTTTCGTCGATTCTTTTTCTTATACACTAAACGATATGCTTTATATGAATCCTGACGATTTTAAGATTGGAATTAAAATACACTTTTCAGGTGAAGATATTTTATAGAGGTACACTATGATAAAACTCACAAAAGAACAAAGAGGTCTATTGTTAAAGGAAGTTCACTGTACAAAATATTTAAGACAAAAAAAATGTGACTATTATCTTAAATTAAGTGAACAGACTGATTACTGGTATTACAGCAATTATAATGACAATAACAAACCAATTCGTAAAGCAACCAGATCCCCTTTAACCTGGAAATACAATCTTATATTTGAACTTAAAGAAAAAGAGTTTTCAGGAGTTGTTACCAGGATTACAGAAATGAACATAGCAAAACTGCTTGGTTTAATAAATAATAATATAACCGATGAACTTCCTGCTTTATGTACATTTCCAAAAAAAATAGACGTATGTTCGATATTAGTCGCTACAGTATATTATGGAAATAACCGCAAACGTCTGGTTCCGCTTGAATGTATAAAAGAATCAAAAAAATATACAGATGGCTATGAAATAGAAAAAATGATAAATAACATAAAAAGCGTAAACAATGATGAAATAAATACTATTTCATTTCATTCAGATGGTTCGGTCCAGATAGAAAATACAAGTTTCGTTTTGAATCTTAGTGCCCCAGAATCTCCTCTTTCGAGAATTAATCGTTATATTATGTTGAATCCTGTTGAAAATGTATCAAGAATATTTACAGATGATGACGATGACGGATATTTTAATATCTCAGATTCTGAATATTTAACAATTATGTCATACATGAAACAATCAATTAAAGAAGAATGTGGCTTTGAACCTTCATCTGTTTATGGTGACACAAATTACGAAAGGCTTTTAAATTTTGCAGCATTTCCTTTTGCACCAGAAGTAAATGCATTTTGCAAATTATTTGACGAATCATTTCCCTGGTTTTCATTAAACAGTATTCATGAAGGTGTTAAAGTATTTATAACCTTGTGCGGCATTCCTTATACGCCGCAGATTAATAAAATATTTTTAAAAGGTCACCTTTACTTTGCAGAATTTCTTGGTTTGTGGAATTGCGGCTTCAAAGACATTGAAACTATTCAACAAATTATGATAACGGATAAATATTTTTTCTTTGCCAAAACTGTATTCAAATATGGTGCAATTGGAATTAATGGGTTCAGGTTTAAAAATAAACCATTACCTTTAATTCATCTTGATTTTTTGCATACACTTTATGATTCACAAACAGTTGCAAAATTGTTGCTGTCTGTCTTGCAAATTAAATCCGAACTGGGGGTTTCCAGAAATTTAAGCTTCAAGTTTTCTGATACGGTTTCCTATATGTATCATTTGAGTCAGGAAAATGCACTTTCAGAAGATGTAATTAAAAAAATCAAAAAAGAAGGATTTACAAAATACAATCATGATATGCTGATGAGGAGCTGGAATGAGCTGCATCCTGAACAAGAAGATGTAAACTTTGAAAATCAAATAATTGAATACAGCGATTTAGAAAAACAGCTGGAATGGAAAAACGAAAATTACCATTTTCTTATTCCAAATGATACGGCAACACTTCGTAAAATTGGTGCTCAAATGAGTATATGTGTTGGTCATCTTTATAGCAATAAAGCTGTAGAAAAAAGGTGCACAATTGTTTATGCGCTCAAGAATGAAAAGTATCAGCTTTGTATGGAACTTCAAAAGAAAGAGGATAATACTTTTCATCTTGTGCAAGTAAGTGCCTTTTCTAATCATAAGCCGAAAGGACAGGATTTAGAAGCGTTTAATAAATGGATTCTTGCGAAAAATATAGAGTAAGGATTAGGTATTGTTTACAAAATAATTGATAGATTGATATGGATGTTTTGTTTTTGTAAAATAAAGTCTTAAGAAATGGGAGATAAATTATGTTTTGGATTTACAATAAGAAATTGGTTTCAACAAAAATAAAAAATAATAAAATAGATTTCGATTTTCGTGACGGACTTTCAGATAAGCAGAGAAGAATTTTGTTTGCAATTTATTTTCTTGCTGACAGTCCTAAATATGAAGATGTAATAACTTATGAAGACGACATGACCTTTGATGAGATAAAAAAAGAATTAACAAAAAATAAATTAGACAATTTCTCTGATAATGAATTAGAATATATTATAAAGGGATTTTTAAATCAAAAATATCCGCTATTATCTATAAATAAAAACCAAGAAATCTGTATAACCAGAATCTTTGATAAAATGTTTGAAGATCAGGAAGGAACAGATTACACTCAAGATTCTGTATTATCCTCACTCTTCCCAAATTTTCTTTGCAATGGTGGTAATGGTTATTCCTCGCATGATATTGCTGATGTTTATGAAGCAATCTATAAGTATATAAATAATAGGGAAATCTCTGATGAAGAAATTCATAAAATTTTAAAAGATAAGTCAGATAAGGATTTGAAGATTATTATTGAAGCTTTTGTTAATCACAGGATAAATGTTCTTGGAAGAATAAATAGAATTAAATATGATTTGTACGATCAAAAGTTCAGAATTTTAAAGTTCGGTTCGGAAGAAGATGAAAGAAAAATGGGAATCCATTTATCAATCGAAGAATATGAGCAATTAAAGAAAGAACAAATAGTAAAATATGGTAATATAAATAAAGAAGTGCTTGAGGAACAAAGACAATTTCTTTTATAGATTTGCATAAATTTTTGCTACTCTTTTGTAATATAACTTCAAAATTTCATCTCCTGGATTATGCTCCATAAAGAGTTCTCTAGCCAAAGGCTTATTAATTATTTCTCGAATATTATATTCTTGTATTGTCGAATTTACAGTTTTCGTATCATTACTCATAAATAAAATCTTTGGAGCATTCATGCTTTTGTCATATTTTAAGCCAACATAACAAAACTTTTTATCAGTAATTATAACATCACTTTTCAAAATATTTTGTATAAATGTTGACGGTTTGTTATTAATCTTTTTTATTTTGCACAAATATTCATAAGAAAGGAATACTTTTTCACCAACCATATAATCTCTAAAAAGTATTAATGAGTATTCTGGACTCGTTATAATTCTTTTCCCATTTTCTAATGCAATCTGTTTGGCAAAAGGTATTTCCCATCTCATTCCAATATAACTTACTTGGACAAAATATTTAACATCTTTAAGAAAACGAACACCTGCAATCCTGTATTTTCCATCAGTGAAAAGTAAATCTGATTCTTTTACTTGCATTCTGACTTTTTCATAATCAGTAAAATAAGATGATTGTGCCATTTGATAATACATTTTAATAGTCCTTTAAAAAATATAACAAGAAAATTATAAAATATGACCTATAGCAAATGATGATAGACTATGTGTTTTTAAAGGAAAATAATTTAAATGGTACATATAAAGTTGAAACTGAAACAGATTGTAATAAATAATTTGTTTTATTACTGAGAATTAATGTAATTTTTGATAAAGTCAGTCTGCCACTCCGCTGCATTACCAAGTTCTGGATGATAACCATTTATAAGAAGTTTATTTGTATTCCGGTATTGAGAAATATAAATTCTGAATTGCTTGCCACCATCAGATTTATAAATATATTCTTTTGTATTGGTACAAAAACTTTCCTGCCAATTAATATTTGGCTCAAGAGGATTTATGACGGAAGCATCCCAAGTATTGCCATAAAAAACAATATTGGGAGCTGCTTCTAAAAGTTGTTCTTTTACAATTGGTTCCCAAAAATTACTGTCATTAAAATAACAATATAGAGTTTTATCATCTGTATATCCATTAGCAAAATCTCGGATTTCCTCATAATATCACTAATCTCGTTATACTCCATTGAATAACTTGTTTTTACATATATGAAAATAAATAAGTTCGTAGAATTTCATCTGAGATAACTTTTCCTTCAATATCGACTACATAATAGATATCATTCCATTTATACTGTGATTTATTGATTCGCTCGTTATAATCATCAACATCAAGTACGATAAAAGTAAAATCATTCCAAACAGTCATTTGTGCAAAAAGAGTAAAATTAAACAATAAACCAATCACAATTATAAATTGTTTTTCCTTATCAACTCTAAATCCTCGGCTGTGAAAGTAGTCAATTCTTTTTTTGTTAATTTTCCTACGTTTTTTTCTGCAAGACGTGCTGCAAGTCGTTTCTCACATTGCTCCAAATAATTTCGTACTTCACGAGCATTTGCAAAATTTTCTTTTCGATTATCATACATCTGTTTAAAAAAGTCTTTTAATGATTCCTTGTATTTTTCAGGTATTATAAATTGCTTCTCCTCAGAAGTAGCCATTTTCATGAAAATATCATAGAGTTCTTCCGCGTTGTAATCATCAAAATGAATAAATGTTGTAAATCTTGATTCTAAACCGGGATTTGATTTTATAAATTCTTCCATTTCATTAGGATAACCTGCTGCAATAACCATAAAATTATCACGTTTATCTTCCATGTATTTTAGAAGAGTATCGATTGCTTCTTGTGAATGCGAACCTGAACTTTTACTTGGAGTAAGAGTATAAGCTTCATCAATAAATAAAATTCCTCCCATTGCCTTTTTTATCATTGCTTTTGTTTTCTTAGGAGTTTCACTTATAAATTCTGAAACAAGACCGGAATAATCAGTTTCTATACATTGTCCGATAGATAGTATTCCGATTTCCTTGTATATTTTTGCCAATAATCTTGCTACAGTTGTTTTTCCAGTACCTGGATTACCAGAGAAGACAAGATGTAAAGAAACTTTTGTAACTTTTAATCCAAGTTTTTCTCTTTGCTCATTGATTTTCATAATACCAATAATTTTATTGATTTCTTCTTTTACTCTGGATAATCCAGTAAGAGAGTTTAATTCATTTAATAATTCTTCTAAATTTTTATTGTTATCAGTATTACTAGAGAATGATAAGTCGACATCTTCTTCCTTTTCCTCATAATCGTCATCATTATTATCGTTAGTATTATTTGTATTTAAATAATTTTCTAGTTTTTCATAATTATATTCAAGTTTCTTAGCTAGAATATTTGCAATCTGACAAAACTCTTTATAATTTTTTTTGTTTTCAGGTCCTTTTACAAAATTATCATTGAACCTTCTATATATTCGAAAGAATTCTTCCAGGTTATCGATAGTAGCAGTTTCATTATGTTCATCAAATGCAATAAGAGCTTTTTCAAGATATTTAGACATATTCTTTAACTCATATTCATCAATCTTAGAAACTTTATCTATTAAAAGTTTTGTTTCTTTTGATGTCTTTCCGAAAAGTGTTTTATATTGTTTTTCCTTTTTTTGAATATATTTTTTATAACTGCAAATACCTGTAATAATAATTACCAATAAAACGATAGGTAGAATAATATATAAAATAATACTTAAAATTTTTGCATGTATAGAACACTCATTTATTGTCATTACAGTTATTGTGAAAAAAAGTATAGAAAGAAACAATATCGCAAATGTTCGCGAAGAGTAAAATGTAAAAGAAATTGATTGTGCTATTAAAATGAATAAAACTGTTATACAAAAATATTTCCATATCCACCATTCTTGAGGAAGCAATCTTGAAATTAATATAAAAGAAAAATCAAAGTTAATGTACAAATTGCTCCACAAATGATGGAAAAGATGTTTCTGTGTTTTAGATAAAAACAACTTGCTCCAAATCCACAAATTAATCCTAAGAAACTACAGAAGTATGTTGGAAAGAACCAAAATCCAATAATAGAAAAAAGTGCTGGAAACATATATAGATATTCTTTATTTTCAGGTATTATATTTAATACATCATCTGATAATAAAAACAAAATTAACAAATCTATAGCAATCGCAATAACCCAAATAAGGATTCCTCCTACCCAATTCCAAAATCCACTATGATTTAATGAAAAACCGTATGAGTTTGCAAATATAGTATTTGAAAAAAAAATAATTAAAGTTAAAAGTGTGCAAAATCTTTTTTTCATATTTCTTCCAAAAAAACGGGGAATGGCTGCAGTGTTAGCGCACCAACCAACTTCCCCAATCCTGTCCGCTAAAACAGGAAATAAAAGTTATTCCGATGATTACATGTACGGACTGGCTTGTAACACTATAATAGGTAATCCGTTTCAGCATGCAGAGAAGGAATTGAACCTTTCATGCTACCCAGAGTTCTAAAAGGGAATCGAACCCTTTCATGTCACCAAGATTCTGCAAATACGGTAGAACCAAAAATGCCAAACATCAGTTACTCGGACAACATCTAATAACCAACAATATTATAACACAGTTTTTTTCCAAAAACAATTAAAATGCATCATTAATGGAATCTATGATATCATTACATCGTTTCCATTCTCCCTTGATGTAAGCTGGATGATCAGTATCTACAAGTAATTGATCTCCATACCAATATGAACGGGTTCTTTCATAATCATCATTAGGTTCGGGTGTTCCATCTGGAAAGAAATCATTTTCAAAATAATCGAAAGTTCCACCAAAAATTATGGCATCAGGTTCAAATAATTCTATCTGCTTCCAGAGAATGTCTTTCCAAGTTTCATATTTATCCCACAAAGAAGAATCATCTGTATCTGTTCCTAAATCACCATTAATTGGTATTTTGCTTAAATTGATATACGCAATTTCGTGCAATGACTCTCCAATACTCTTGTTATCGCAAAGATAATCCATATCCTGTGAATGAATATTATTGAGGATGCCATAAGAAACATAAGCCATATACTGATGAGTTCTGTTGCTAATATTTGTAGTATAAGGATATTCAGAAAACAGTTCTCTTAATGAGCACCAATAATTGTCTTTTATATATGGTTCTTTTAGAATCCAAAGAATTTTAAGCCTTGAATCCAGATAGGCTGAAATATCACAAACACCATCAGGCATAGGTTCAAATTCATAGTTTAAACCATTGTCTTCTGCTATTTCCTGAATTTCTTCATCAATTTCGTTTTGTCCATAATATATATCATCGTAATCCATATTTTCAAGTCCTCAATATTTTAAGAATTATCATTATTCATTGCAGTTAAAGATTTTGAACACATATCCATGTTCATTTATAAAACATGCAAATAAGAAAATACCATTGCAAAATTTGTATGAGTCAATTTGTTTTTTCATATCAGCAACCATCTGTTCTTGTTCGTCAATAGTCTTACGAGAAAAAATCATTACTTTGTATTTTGAATTGCTGAGTAATAATTTCTGAAAATCATACCATATGTCTTCTCCATAAATGCTCCATTCAGATTCTGCAACTAAAAGAGTTTCATCTATGTAACCTTTTGATTGTTTGCAAATCGTGATATCATAAAGCCATTCTTTATTTAATGTTTTATTGTAAATTTCACAACCATGATTATCAGCAAAATTTTTAAACAAAACATTTAGAGATTTAGTCCAAGGTTTATTACTTCCACAGCTATCAGATTTTTCACCTGCTGAGATTATTATATCCTCTATTTCTTTAATTTCATTTGTCAATTCAAAGCACCTCTTAAAGTCAGATAGGAGAATTATTCAAATCCAGAATTACTTAGTCAATGCATTTTAAAATATAATCTCTCTTCTCTTCATATTCTTTTTTTTCCAAAGCACCATTATCATATAATTTCTTTAAGTTCTTTAATCTTTTTTCTGCTTCAGATAATTCAATTACTTCATGTACATCTTCTTCATTTCTTTCAAGTGATTGTATAGTCGAATTAAAACCGTCAATTATGTCATTAAAACTTTTTCTAAAGTATTTAAATACTGTTTATCCCTCAATCTATCATATTTATGAGTACAATCATCACAAAGAAATTTACCCTCTTCTAGAGGATGATACCAAGCATTTCTGAATAAAAGACTTTTTCCACAATCATTACAACGTTTCAATATTATTCACACTCCTTTTTATGAAATATTTTAAATTTTAAAAATTATATATTCAATTTCTTGTAACGGTCAAGTTTCTTTTAATAAAGAGTTTTCAGGGGCATTAACATAAAAATCACTCTCATAACCTGTTTTTTACTTTTTAAAAATTTGTCAAATGAAGTGAATACCTCTTGTTTTTTTATTACTTCATTATATTTTTTTTCAAAAAACACAAAAATATCATTATGTAATAGCTACATATCAACCGGTTATGATTGCAGATTTTGCAGAACAATAACCAAAAGATATTTTGAGCGATATGTTTATTTCGGTACCCCTAGTATGATGTTATTGCCGATGTTCAAGGAAAATAAAGATTAGCAACTAAAACAGCTCCTCCCTTTTTTAGTCGCTAAATTATCTTCTCTAATTTCAGTTGCATTTCATCCTTCACAGAAAAATACAACTGAATTTCATTTTTACATAATAACAGTTTTGCCTATTTTATAAATTTCATCACAAAACATGCAACTGCACTGATTATACCAATAGCTACCCCAATCCATTCAATTGCATTACTCATCGAACTATTAATATCGCGTTCTCTTTCTACTGGAACAAAATGATGTTCTCCATCTTCACAAAACTCACAACCTTTTGTAACAGAAGGCGAAGGAATTCCATTTTTAAATGTTACTGTTTTTTGTCCGCAAACATGGATTCTGCCAGTTGGTAATTCTACTGCATTATCACAGACCCATTTAATTCCAGTTAATACCCCTTTCTTTTTGTCAGTTTTCTTCAATAAAAATCCAATAATTCTGAATGGAAGCAAAAATAGCGAAAAGAAATATTTTAATCCAACATAAGTAAGCCAAGCCAAGAATCCACTGAAAACTAATAATATTGTAAAAATATTTTCGGTCTCTAAGAATGATGGAGAAAAATAAACCAAAGCAACAAATGCAATAAAGTCTACTGAAAATAAAAATGTATGAAACTTATTACCAAGATGAAAAATTGAAATTAGTATTAATCCGATATTGATTAAAATAATCAATATAACTCCTATTCCTCCGTATACAGAATCAGAAAACGCATAAGGAATTATTCCAGCAGCACCAATAACAGTAAGAATGCAGAAAAGAATTTGCAAAATCTTTCTGAATGACAATTTGAATTTCATAAAAATCCTCCTAAAATTTTTTGGTCATTATAAATCCACAGGTATGGCAAAAAGTGATAGACCAAAATAGATTTTTCACAATTTTTATAATTTCCGGTATATAATAAATATGGGAGTACATCATGGCAAATAAGCGCAAGGAAATTACTACACATAGAGAAATTGAACGAATTGTAAAAATCCATGAATTGATTGCTGCAGAGAGATATCCAAATACTACAAAACTCGCAGAAATGCTTGAATGCAGCACTTCAACCATTAGTCGTGATCTTGAGTTTCTAAAAGACCGTTGTCAGGCTCCTTATGAATACGATACTACCAGACGTGGTTTTTATTACACAGATTCGACTTTTCAGCTAAAATTTGGAACAGTTGAAAAAGCAATGAATATCGAGATTTATGATGAAAAAAAGAGCTTTGCCGAATACGTAAATCTTCCAATGCCAATATTGGACAAACTTGAAGAAATGACAGAATTGAATCTTCCAGACCAGTCAGAACTACATGCCAGCCTTTCAAGTAAATATATTGGTCGAAATTACTTTGCCGATGCCTGCACTTGGATTGGCCTCAAAGTTTTTGATTATGTAGAAACACCGTTATTAACTCTTGCTTATTTTGAAGACTATAACAACAATCCAAAAGACATCAGCTTCCGTCTTCAGGGGACAAAACTCAACTATATTTCTGAATTCAGCCCAATAGACAACGGCTACTGGCATTACATCATCGTAGACCAGAAAATCTTCGACACAAAAGTAGAAGTTGCCCGAAAAGAATTACGAGATTTGATTAAGTTTACCCGCGGAGAGGGATAATTATTTTCTTCAAGATTCGAAAATCCATTCATAATCAGCATATCTTGAATATGTTGTAAGATTACGTTTAAGAATAAATTCTATTTCAAAATTGATTTTCTCATCTTCTTTAGTTTCCATAATTGCTCTATTAAATTCATTAAATAAGTCTCGATAAGACTGCACTTGTGGTGAATATAAAAAATCTTCTGGACAAGAAAGTTTTGAACAGTTCAGTTTTTTTACAAAAGAAAGAGCCTCAGCAATTCTTTTTGCATTAATAGATTCTCTATTTTCAGAATGAAAATCTACACCAACAAATAATATGCCCCTGTACTTTAGTTTTTTACAAGGTATAAACAGAGTGTTATCAGTTCTTTCAATGTCAATTCTATTACAATCTTGTAAAATCTTTTCTAAGTTTATATCTTCCTTTTCTACTACCCAGTGTGCAAGTGGATTTGCTGGTTTAAAACCTTCACCCAACGGACAAAGCAAAATGTTTCCTTTATTTGTAAGCAAATTTCCAAATCTAATCGTACAAGTAAACTTATCTCCTATTCGTCTTTCAAATAAATTAATATTCAAAAATCTATTATTTTTTAATTCTTTTATTCCTATGGTTATTCCGTTCTTTGGAAAACAAATCAAAGTGCTAAAACCTTTTATAGCATTAAATAAATCGTAAACAAAAGGCTGAGAAAATAACATAAACCAACATGTTTGGACAAGCAGACAGATAATTGTTGTATTATAACTTTTGTCAAAGACTGGCTCTTTCAATATTATCAATTTTCTTACGACAGAAATAATAACAAAAATTATTTCAACAAAATTAAATGCTTCACTCCAATAATAAAGAATACGAAGCGCGTATGTAAAATCTAAATCAAAACGAATATAACTTTTCAAGTGTTTACATTCATTTTCAGTAATTATGCCTGAATCTAATCTGTTATCTAAATCAAAAAATCTTTGATTCATACTATCATAAGCAAATCGTGAACAAACTTCATACCTAACTCTTAATTTCTTAATAAAAAAAAAGATTTAAAAGAATAGTAAATGATAAGAATGTTAGTCCAATTATCGCTTTTAAACCAATAATTGGATTATTGAAAAAATAAATTGGTTTAATTGCAAAAAAACTTGCAGCACATGACATAATTATCTGCATTATTAAAAATACAAAACAAATTATCCTTCCACATGTTTTATTTTTCATTCTCTACCACCTCCACATCTGCTACAAATCCAAATCATAATTATTCTTGAGTAAAATCATATTTTATAAACATCTTCCTTATTTTACATATACAGGAATAATCTACTTGGAAAGTATTAAATCTATTCATGCCTGGGTAACTGAAAATTGTAGATAATTATCTATTTCCAAAAGCTGCTCAATTGTTTAAGGTAACTTAAAATAATAATTCATAAACTGCCATTCAAGATTTTTCTCGTTGATACCATATTTAATTCTTTGTTTCATTTATCATTCTCTATGGATTGATAATTTATCCACAAAGCACAAAATTTAATCAGACAATGAAATTATAAAATAATAAGTCTATCAAATGACGATAGAAGTAAAAAATCATTAGCAAGTAAAAAAAGCTTCCAACTCTCTCCGATTATTCAGTATGAAAGCTTTTTGCTGCCGATGTATTTTCTGGAATTTCACGCCTTCCATTCCTTTTTTACAGATAATCCAATCCACCAGCGGTTACCGTTGCTCGCTAGCTGTTCAAAACTTTTTTCCCTCATTTTAGAAGTAAGCTTTCGGTGGCTTAAAACTGTTTCATTGTTTTTCTCACACCATTTGATATAAGTATTGTAAAGGTCTCCGTTCAGAAGCCGATCTTTCTGGCTTGCATCAAATTCCAAGCATTCAGCAATGAAGTTTTCGACACTATCCATATCAAATCTGTATTCTTCATTTGCATCTTGAACGGCATCAGGTTCTTTCAAACCTTCTTTTTCCCATAATCGGTAACCTTCCAAAAGCCAGTTTAAGATACCAGAATTTTCAGCCATCAACTTTTCTGTTAGATGCCTGTCTCTTTTTTCTTCCGGAATGCTTACTGTAAAAGGAATCAGTTTTATTCTTCTCCAGATACCGTTGTCACCGCCAGAGATTTTTGGTTTATGATTTGTAGCCATGAATATTTTAAATGTCGGTGTAAATTCAAAAAACTCTCCGTACAAAAATCTGGCTGTAATCTTATCACCACCTGTTATTTGTTTAATAAGACTTTCACTCATAGGCTTATTTTCTTCTGCTTCACTTGCAATAACAAGTCTCGTATTTCTTAATCTGGCCAAATCGTTTGACTGTTCAGAGTTTTTTTTCATAAAAGTTTCAGTTCTTGTTGTAGTTGCGTAATCACCAAACAGATTTTGTAATACATTAAGAAAAGTTGATTTACCATTTGCTCCAGTTCCCCAAAGAATGAACATACACTGTTCACTGGTATCACCAGAAAGAGAGTAGCCCATTGCTTTTTGAATAAAACGAATGAGCTCAGTATCATTATGAAAAATCTGCATAAGAAACATATCCCATACAGGACATTTTGCATTCTTGTCATAAACAAAAAGACTTTTCTTTGTGATAAGGTCATTCTGGTTCGGTATATAGGATTCGCCTGTTTTTAGATTTATTGTTTTCTTTTCAGCATTAAAAAGATATTTTTCCAAATCCAGCTGTGTATCTCTTACGCTTATTTCTCCAGCCATCTTCAAGAGATTGTATAAACTCTGAATACGTTGATAGCTTTCACTTCTTATCAAGTGCTTTTCAAACTCTTGCCTCATTTGAGGATCGCTCATGAATAATTCACCTCTATACATCATAGGAACAAAAGAAGATACAATGTTATCTACATATCCGTAATTATCAATCTCCCAGCAGGTTTCATTCCAGACAAGAAACTTTTTCCAGTTGTAACAAAAACGGATTTTGTCACCATATACTTTTAAAAAACACTTTTTGTTAGTTACATCTGTAAAATGATATTCTCCATTTTCTAATTTTTTGATTTTGATATATTGAACAAGTTCTTCATAAACTTTCCTAAGTTTTGGATCAAATATATCGTTATAACTAAAATCTTTCTCCATAATTACCTCCTGTTTAATTATGCAGTCATATATTTAGACCAGGCTTCGGTAATAGCATTTCTCATGTTGTCAATCTTTTCCTGAGTTTCATGGTCAGCATAATGCTCACTCATTTTTACAGTTCTATGTCCCATAATACTCTGTACAATTTCAACATCAGCACGTTGCCTTAAATATGTCGCACAGAAATGTCTAAGACTATGAAATACAATATTTCTTTCTTTGCGTTCTTCTTCATGAACACCAATTTTGTCCAAAGCTTCATAAAAAATATCTCCGTAATAGCCAGGATAGAATGGTTCAGAAGGATTATGAGGAGCAAAGAAAATGAAACTTTCATCACCAAAATTAGGATTCTGTCTTGCAAGATTGATAAGCTGTATAGCAGTCTGATGGTCAATCGGTATGTCTCGTGTATCCTTATTTTTTGTACTCTTAAGCTTTTCAATTTCACACCAGCTGTGACGAACATGAAGAATGTCAGCAACAGGATCAACATCACATACCCGAAGCCCGCTAATCTCACCGGCACGAAGCCCATAAAAAGCCGACACCTTAAATGCCAGTTTTGCAGTATAGTTATTCCAGTCTAAGGCCAGCAAGTCTCTAAATTCCTGTTCAGTTGGAATATCACGTTTTGCATTATCAGCCTTAAAACGTTCAATACCTACAGTTGGATTCACCTTGATTTTTCCGTTATCAAAAAGCCATTTGAAAGGACGGCTACAGCTGTTAATAACTTTATTAGTAGTTTCACCGCTAAGACCTTTTTCGGTATTTAAATAAAAGAAAAAATCATCCAGCATCTGCCTGTCTAAATCTTCAATACAAGTTTCTTCACCAAAGTATGGAAGCCAATAATTCCGAACAAATGCCTGCATATTCAGAGTATGCTTTTTTGAAATAGAGTGACCGTGAGCAACATAACGCTTAATAAACTCAGAAGAATCATAATCCCAGAAAGACATCAGAAAAGAACAAAGCTTAATTTTTTGCTCCGGCATTGTTTCTTTGTCAGGCGCAGTTACTTCCGAAGACACATTTAAATTAAACTTCTTCGAAATCATTTCAACAACTTTTAACGCATCCGATTCAGAAAGCCTGTCAACAAAACTTTTCAAATCAGGAGAAACAAAAGATTTTGAATCAGAAGAATTAAGAAATCTGGAATTACTATGAACACAAGGAATACCATTTTGAAGCCAGGAAGTTGCAATCATAACAGCTTCAATTTTGTCTTTAGTGTGAGTACTTTTTCCGTAATCACGTAAACCTGTAACAGGATCAATAAAATAAGCTTTGTAATAACCAGAACTTGTTTTTCCAAGATAGAACTGACGCATAAAACCTCCAGTTGTTTTGAACAACATACAAAGGCAGCTTTTAATCAAATCTGATATCAAGATTTTTATCAAATCTTTTATCAAATCTAAAAAGAGCTGCAAGTTTTAATACGCCCGTACCAGCAGGAGGGGAAGCATTAAACAATAATGTTAGCATCTAAATCCTTATAACGTAAGGATTTAACAAAAAAGCTCGTCCATCTGACGAGCCTTGAATTAGAGCGGCAGAAGGGAGTCGAACCCTCGTCATCAGCTTGGAAGGCTGAGATAATGAGCCGTTATATGACTGCCGCAAGTGATGTAACTAATATATACTTCTGAACAAAAAGTGTCAATAGCCTAAAACAACTTTTTTGAAAAAAAATCAATATTTTTTAATTTTTTTTGATTCTTAACATTCTAAAATCTGCCTGCCCTTTATTCATAAAAGTTTCTATCCTGCACTTTTTGGGACGAAGATTTTCTACAAAATATTTAATGTCAGCCGCATAATCAGAAGCAACATACTCTGCTTCATAATTTAACAAAATGCTTTCACCTTTCCCTGTATCTGTTGTTCGTGAAATTGCACCATAAAATTTAACAATATCTTCAACGGCAGGAAAATACTTCATAAGATTTTTTGTTGACAATTGAGAACGTAAAAAATCAAGCTGGATTTTCTGAATATGAATGTGCGAAATCTCTTCACATGATGATTGTGACGAACAAAATCTTTCACATTCTTTACTATATTTTTCATAAAATATTTCAAAAAACTTTGAGGCTTTAATTTTCAGCAGACGACATATAGAATTAAACCATGGAACTGCCCTACCCGAATTATAAAAATAAGTACAGGCTTTAGACAATTTTTCTGCTCTCTTCAAATCATCACCAGTAAAATCTTTTGTTTTTATAACATGATAGGGCGGTATCTTTTCCCATACTAATCCAAGAGCTTCTGCTCTATCAAACAAATCTGTTCCCGGCAAAACAGAAAGACAGAAGATTTCAAGATTATTTGGATATAATGAAATTGCAAAGTCAATTCCATCGCGAAAAGAAGCAAAAGTTTCACCAGGAAGTCCAAAAATCAAATCTAAACCAAAGGTTACCCCTTCTTCATTTAAAATTCCTATATTGCGGATAAACTTTTTTTTATCAAAAGGGCGATTTACAAGTCGCAAAACATTTTCATTAGCACTTTGCAGTCCAATTTGCAGCGCACAAGGGATTTTTGTAAACTCTCGGGCTAGTTCCCGGTCAATAAACTCTGCCCTTGCTTCAAAATAGTAAAAAGTATCTGGCGTTTTTTTAGCAATCAGCCTAAGCAGTTCAATTGCACGTTTTTTATTTACATTATAAGTTGGATCCAACACAAAAACCTGAGGAACTTTTTTTGCAGCAAATAAATCTAACTCTGCTTTTATGCGTTCCATTGGAAAATATCTAACTTTTTTTTCGCCTTTTGATTCATAGCAATATGAACATTTAAAAGGACAGCCTCTTGCAAGCTCCCATAAGGCCCCTTCATATTCTGATGTATTTAGGATTCCGTCTAAATATGGTGAAGATAATTTTTCTAAATCCGGTGAAAAAGAATGTATTGCCGTAGATTTGTCTGATTCATCTGTTTTTTTCTCTGATGATTGATTATCATTTTTTCTTTCATCAATAATCTTTTTTATGAGACTTGGAACAGAATCTTCCCCTTCACCGCTTACACAATAATCAAAATCCTTGTAAAAAGCTGGATGAGCAGTGATTTCCGGGCCACCTGCAATTGTAATACAGCCCCTTCCCCGCAATATTTTAGAGCTTTCCAGTAAAATCTTTATGTTCCAGACAAAGCATGAAAAACAGAAAATCGCCTTAGTTCCCACCCACGTTTGAGTTTGCACTTGTACTTGAGTTTGCACTTGTGTTTGTTCTTCTTCATGTACTTTTATTTCTGAATAAAGCGAATCAGCAATAAAAGCGGCAATTTTTTTATCAGCCCCAGTCTCTGTTTCAGCCCTAGCCCCTGCCCCAGTTTCCACATCAGTTTCAAACTCAGCCTCAGATAACATTTTCAACTCTTTGATTTTTTCATCTTCCAAACTGAAAGATTTTAAGGAAACTTCCGTAATACCGCTTGTTTGTGGATTATGCTTTATAGCCGAAGCAATACATGCTGCCCCAAGAGGAAGAGCCTGAGGAGATTTTTCTATTAATAAGCTTGTGCAGATTACTGGTATTTTCATTATTTTTGACTTGAAATATCCTTTTTCCCGTCCTTAACATATTTATCCAGCTGAACATTTGCGAGATTTATTT
>JAEEGL010441243.1_pt1 | contig 19844 bp, 14 predicted proteins | sample 9134231 | NCBI WGS metagenome assembly JAEEGL01 (sample SAMN16246548, study PRJNA631951) | gut metagenome | biome: gut microbiome; feature: rumen; material: fiber-attached | host: Bos | place: Iran: Karaj | collected 2018-10 | reverse complement strand
GGATTCAGACGCATTGTAGGCAATAGGCGAGGGGCTCTCGTCAGTTGCAGTTTCACCTGTTCGATGTGGTTGTTGTAGATGTGAACGTCACCGAAGGTGTGGACAAAATCGCCAAGCTTTAAGTTGCATACTTGCGCCATCATCATGGTAAGGAGGGCGTAGGAGGCGATGTTGAATGGCACCCCGAGAAATACGTCAGCACTGCGTTGGTAGAGCTGGCATGATAGTTTGCCGTCGGCCACATAAAATTGGAAAAAAGCATGGCAGGGCGGGAGTGCGGCCTTGCCCGCAGCCACGTTGGCGGAAAAGTTCTTCTCGTGCTCATCGGGTAAGACACTGGGATTCCAAGCGGTTACGATATGCCTGCGACTGTTAGGGTTCTCATTGATGCTCTTCACCACCTCGGCAATCTGGTCGATGCCTTCGTTGTTCCAGTTGCGCCATTGGGCACCATAGACGGGACCGAGGTCGCCGTTGGGATTGGCCCATTCGTCCCAGATGGTGACCTTGTTGTCGTGCAGATACTTGATGTTGGTGTCGCCGCTGAGAAGCCACAACAACTCATAGATGATTGACTTCAGGTGAACCTTCTTCGTCGTCACCAAAGGGAAACCTTCCGAAAGGTCGAAACGCATCTGGTAGCCGAACACGCTGATGGTGCCCGTGCCCGTGCGGTCGCCTTTCTGCACGCCGTGGTCGAGGATGTACTGGAGCAGGTCGAGGTATTGCTTCATGAGCGTCGGGGGTTGTCCCGTGGGCGGTTAGGCTTTTTCGGGGGTGTGTTTGTATTTGAACAGGATCGCAAACAGGATGCCCACCACCAGGGCGAAGGCGGCGAATACGTACCAGGCTGTCGTCCAGCCGTTCATCACGTTGAAGCTCGGGTCGGCAGCGGAGGGGTTGAACACGAAGCGGTTCACCACCGCCTGGGCGCAGAACGAGCCGATGGTGGCGCCGAGGCCGTTGGTCATCATCATGAACACGCCCTGGGCGCTGCTGCGGATCTTCTCGTCGGTGTTCTGGTCGACGAACAGGGAGCCGCTGATGTTGAAGAAGTCGAAAGCCACGCCGTAGACGATCATGGAGAGGATCAACAGCACGAGGCCGAAGCCGGTGGGGTTGCCCGCACCGAGGAAGAAGAAGCGGAGCGCCCAGGCCACAAAGGCGATGAGCATCACCTTCTTGATGCCGAACTTCTTCAGGAAGAAGGGGATCAGCAGGATGCACAAGGTCTCAGAGACCTGCGAGATCGAGGAGAGGAACACGTTGTTCTTCACCGCGAAGGCGTTGGCATATTGCGGGTCGGCGCCGAAAGCGTCGAGGTAAGGCGTGGCGAAGCCGTTGGTCACCTGCAGGCACATGCCCAGCAGGAACGAGAAGATGAAGAACACGCACATCTTGCCGTCCTTGAACAGGGAGAAGGCGCGCAGGCCGAAGGTGTCGACAAACGAGGCGCCCTTGGCGGTCTTGTTGACCGGGCAGTTGGGCAGCGTGAAGGCGTACACGGCCAGGATCAAGCCCCAGGCGGCCGAGACGAACAGCTGCATGTAGTTGTCCTTGAAGCCGGTGAAGTTGACGATCCACATGGAGAGGATGAATCCGATGGTGCCGAAGACCCGGATGGGAGGGAAGGCCTTCACGGTATCCAGGCCGGCTTGGTTCAAGGCGTTGTATGACACGGAGTTGCCCAGTGCGATGGTCGGCATGAAGAAGGCCACGCTCAAGGCATAATAGGGGAAGATCTGCCCGAAGGTGACCTCATTGCCGTATTTCATGCCCATGTAACCCGCCAGTGCCATGAACACGGCGGCCAGGAAATGACAGATGCCGAGCATCTTTTGCGCAGGCACCCAGCGGTCGGCGATGATGCCGATCAAGGTGGGCATGAACAGCGACACGATGCCTTGGATGGCGAAGAACTTTCCGATGTGGGCACCCATGCCGATGCGGCCTAGATAGATGCCGAGTGAACAGAGATAAGCTCCCCAAACGGCGAAGATCAGGAAGTTCATCACGATCAGTCTAAACTTGATTCCTTTCATATTGAGAGATTTAAAGATTCAAAGATTTAAAAATTCAAAGAAAGATTCAAAATTATAAAGATTCAAGGATTTAAAACAAAAGATTCACGAAAGATGAGGTGCAGGGGATTAGAACGGGGGTTTGGAGTTGATGAGGTCGCGGAGCTCGGCGGCTTTGGCGTAGTCTTCCTCGTCGATGGCCATCTGCAGCAGTTTCTGGAGTTGGTCGACGCTGAGGTTGTCGAGGCGTTCGTATTGGGTGAGGAAGTCGTCGAGGGAGCTGCCCAGGGACCCCTCGTCCTCGTCGGGCCCTTGGCCCGCCTCGTCCTCGGGGGCCGCCTCCATGTCCTTCACCTCGTCCATCTCGATGCCGGCCTCTTCCATGACGTTCTCGTAGGCGGCGATGGGGCAGTTGAACCGTACCGCGAGGGCGATGGCGTCGGACGGACGGGCGTCGATCATGGCCAGTTCGTCGCCTTGCTTGCAGACGAGCATGGCGTAGAACACACCCTCGCGGAAGCGGGTGATCACCACCTCCATGAGCTCCACCCCGTAGGTCTCGGCGAATTTCTTGAAGAGGTCGTGGGTGAGGGGACGCGATCCCTTCATGTCTTCCATGCCCAGGGCGATGGCTTGGGCCTCGCTGTTGCCGATGACGATGGGGAGCCGTCGCATCGAGTGCTTGTCGCCCAGGATCAGCACGTAGGCGCCGCTCTGCGACTCGCTGTACAACAGCCCTTTGATCTCTAATGCAATCTTGTTCATTTTCAAAATATAGGAAGGGAGAACCGCTTCTCCCCTTCAAAGGACAAAAGTAGGGACATTTCTGGACTTTTGCAAGAAAAAAGCAGCCTCCATCATTTTTTTGAAAATTGTTTTTGCATTTTTTTGATTTGTTCCTAAATTTGTCTGCTTAAACGTCATCTAAGCCTCATTGAAAGGATATTCTTAAAATCAACAATGTATAACTAAATCAATTGTTTATGAGTCTTTCAATCGTTTATTGGGTGTTGGCTGCCTCCATTCTGGCGCTGGCATTCGCTTTCTTCTTCTACAAGTCGATGATGAAAGAAGATGAAGGCACCGACTTGATGAAAAAGATCGCCGCGCACGTCCGTAAGGGCGCCATGGCCTACCTGAAGCAACAGTACAAGGTGGTCATCATCGTCTTCATTATCCTGGCGATCGTGTTCTTCGTGATGAGCCTGTTCCACTTGCAGAACGGCATCGTATGGTTCGCCTTCCTCACCGGCGGTTTCTTCTCCGGCTTGGCAGGCTTCTTCGGCATGAAGACCGCTACCTATGCCTCGGCCCGTACGGCCAATGCCGCCCGTCGTTCCCTGAACAGCGGCTTGAAGGTCGCCTTCCGCTCGGGCGCCGTCATGGGTCTCGTCGTCGTGGGTCTCGCCCTGCTCGACGTCTCCGTGTGGTTCCTGGTCTTGAAAGGCACCAAGCTCCTTGAGATGGTGGGTGCCGAAGCCGACCTCGTGACGATCACCACCACCATGCTGACCTTCGGTATGGGTGCCTCCACGCAGGCCTTGTTTGCCCGTGTGGGTGGCGGTATCTACACCAAGGCTGCCGACGTCGGTGCCGACTTAGTCGGTAAGACCGAGTACAACATCCCTGAGGACGACCCGCGCAACCCTGCCACCATCGCCGACAACGTGGGTGACAACGTGGGTGACGTGGCCGGTATGGGCGCCGACCTCTATGAGTCGTATGCCGGTTCCATCCTGGCTACCATGGCCCTGGGTGCTTCCGCCTTCGCCACCGCCGCCACGCAGAGTGTCGCTGGTGCCGAGATGCAGCTGAAAGCCGTGTTCGCTCCCATGCTGATCGCCGCCGCTGGTGTGTTGCTTTCATTAATAGGTATCTTCCTGGTCCGCACCAAGGAGAACGCCGGCATGAAACAGCTGCTCGGCGCCTTGAGCCGCGGCACCAACACCGCTGCCATCCTGATTGCCGCCGCTACCTTCGGCATCATGTACTTCCTCTTCGGAAAAGAGACGGGTGACTACGCCAACATGTGGTGGCAGACCTCGCTGTCTGTGGTGGTCGGTCTGCTCGCCGGCGTCATCATCGGCAAGGCTACGGAATACTATACCTCTCAGAGTTACAAGCCCACCCAGAAGGTGGCTGAGAGCTCCAAGACGGGTCCTGCTACCGTGATCATCTCCGGTCTGGGTCTGGGTATGCTCTCCACCGCCATCCCGGTCATCACTGTGGGTGTGGCCATCGTGCTGGCTTACCTCTGCGCCAATGGCTTCCATATCGAGTTCACGGCTGTCAACCTCTCGAGAGGCCTCTACGGTATCGGTATCGCTGCCGTGGGTATGCTCTCCACCCTGGGAATCACCCTGGCTACCGACGCCTACGGTCCCATCGCCGACAACGCGGGCGGTAATGCTGAGATGAGCGGCCTCGATCCTGAGGTCCGTAAACGTACCGACGCCCTCGACGCCCTCGGCAACACCACTGCTGCCACCGGTAAGGGCTTCGCCATCGGCTCTGCCGCTCTGACGGCCTTGGCCCTGCTGGCTTCCTACGTCGAAGAGATCAAGATTGCCTTGCTGCGTGTCGGTGAAGCAACGTTGGATCTCGGTGAAAGAGTGGTCAACACCGCCCAAGCCTCGTTGATCGACTTCATGGAGTTCTACCAAGTGAACCTGATGAATCCCGTCGTCCTGGTGGGTATCTTCATCGGTGCCATGATGGCCTCCGTGTTCTGCGGCATGACGATGAATGCCGTGGGTCGCGCTGCCCAGAAGATGGTGGAGGAAGTCCGCCGTCAGTTCAGCACCATCAAGGGTATCCTCGAAGGCAAGGCTGAACCTGACTACGAGCGCTGCGTGGCCATCTCCACCAAGGGTGCCCAACACGAGATGCTGGTTCCTTCCATCCTCGCCATCCTGGTCCCGATCCTCACGGGTCTGATCCTCGGTGTTCCCGGTGTGCTCGGCCTGTTGATCGGCGGCCTCGCTACCGGTTTCGTGCTGGCCGTGTTCATGGCCAACTCGGGCGGTGCCTGGGACAATGCCAAGAAATATGTCGAGGAAGGCAACTTCGGCGGCAAGGGCTCTGACAACCACAAGGCCACCGTGGTGGGCGACACCGTCGGCGACCCGTTCAAGGATACGTCCGGTCCTTCGCTGAACATCCTCATCAAGCTCATGAGCATGGTCTCCATCGTGATGGCTGGTCTGACCGTCACGTGTCACCTGCTGTAAGAAGACAGAAGTCAGCATTGCGAAACTTCTGACTTCTAAAAAAGAGCGCTTTGCTTTTGGCAAAGCGCTCTTTTTTTGTATTTTTGCAATGCCAACTTTTAGTTTTTGTCTCCCTTTATTCAATAGATATGGAATCCCTACCCGCCTTATTTTCCGACCTTGCCCTGATTTTGGTTACTGCAGGTATCACCACGGTGATTTTCAAGTGGTTGAAACAGCCCGTCGTGCTGGGCTACATCATCGCCGGTTTCTTGATCGGACCTAACTTTGAATGGTTCCCCGTCATCAACGACCACACCAGTGTGGAGACCTGGAGTGAGATCGGTATGGTGTTCATGCTGTTCGGCATCGGCTTGGAATTCAGCTTCAAGAAACTGAAGAAAGTGGGAGGGACCGTTGGCATCACCGCTCTCACCGAGCTGGTGACCATGTGTGTGGTTGGCTTCGTGCTGGGCAAGATCCTGGGATGGTCGCAGATGGACTGCATCTTCCTCGGGGCCATGCTCTCGATCTCCTCGACGACCATCATCGCCAAAGCCTTCGACGACATGAGGCTGCATCGGGAGAAGTTCAGTGGCAACGTCATCGGCGAGCTGGTGGTGGAAGACCTGGAGGCCGTGCTGCTCATGGTCATCCTTTCCACACTGGCGGTGAGCAAGTCGTTCGACGGCATGCAGCTGCTGTATAGCATGCTGAAGCTGGGCTTCTTCCTGCTGGTATGGTTTATCGGAGGTATCTTCCTGGTACCCACGGTGTTGCGTTGGGCGCGCAAGTTCATGTCGGAAGAGACCCTGACGGTGTTTGCCGTGGGACTCTGCTTCATGATGGTCGTGCTGGCCAACCTGGCGGGATTCTCCTCGGCTTTGGGTGCCTTCATCATGGGCTCCATCTTGGCCGAGACGCTGGAGGCGGAGATGATCCACAAGCTCACCACGCCCATCAAGAACCTCTTCGGTGCGGTGTTCTTCGTGTCGGTCGGTATGTTGGTCGACCCCAAGATCCTGGTGGATTACTGGTGGCAGATCCTGGTCATCACCCTGGTGCTGCTGTTCTTCAAGCCGATGAGCAACGTCGCCGGTCGCCTGATCGCCGGGTTGGGCCTCAAACAGTCCATCCAGGGCGGTTTCTGCTTCAGCCAGATCGGTGAGTTCTCGTTCATCATCGCCAGCTTGGGTCTCAGCTACGGCGTCATCGACGAGTTCCTTTACCCGATCATCGTCTCGGTGTCCATCATCACCACCTTCCTCACGCCCTACGCCATCAAGGCCGCGCTGCCTACCTATAATTGGGTGAACAGGCATGTCCCCAAGCACTGGTTGAGCCATCTGGAGAACCAGGAAAGCGGCATCAAGGTGAAAAGCGGCCAAAAGGTGAGCATGGCCAGTTTCGTCGGCCGGCAGTTCAAGCATATCATCATTTATGTGGCCATCGTCATCGCGGTGCTGTTCATCTGTTTCTGGGGCGGCTCGGTCATCATGGATTACGTTCCGGGGCTGTGGGGCAATGCCATCAGCGTAGCCATCACCTTGATCCTGGCCTCGCCATTCCTCTGGGCCATCGGTTTCCGCCATACCCTGGTCGGCACCACGAAAAAGCTGATGGAGAACAGCCGTTTCAACCAGACCATCATCCTCTCGATCTTCATCATCCGTTTCATCGTCGTGTGGGTCGTTGCTACCTCGGTGCTGCGTCACTTCTTCAATGCGTCCTTCTGGATGCGGCTGGGGATCGGGGCTCCATGGTATCGGATGTTCAATATCGGTATGGCGTTGATTTACACCGTCTTGCTCCGTGTGCTGAGTCCAGCCATGAAGTTCCATAAGCATATCGAGGAACGGTTTACCGAGAATCTCAACAAGCGGCAGCAGTCGCAGGTGTTTGCCATCCCGGAGATCCTGCAGGAGAACTGCCATCTGCAGAAGATGACCCTCAGTCCTGACAGCGTGTATTCGGGCCAGCTCATCAAGGAAACCGATTTCCGCGACAACTACAACGTGAGTGTGGTCAGTGTGGAACGTGGCAAGCAGCTGTTCGAGTTGCCCAAGTCCGATTTCCAGCTGTTCCCTTACGACAAGATCACCTTTGTGGGCCATGAGGACCATCTGAGGCTGTTGCTGGGCAGGGTAGAGGCCTTCGACGACACCCTGATCCAAGAACACGAGGAGAGCGATGTCGATCTGTATAAGGTGGAGGTCCGTCCCAACAGTCCCTACGTCGGGGTGACGTTGATGGATTCCGGGTTGGCCGAGAACTTCGATGCCATGATCATCGCCATTGAGCGGGATGGCCAGTTTATCCTGAATCCCTCGGCGAAGATTGCGTTCCAACCTGCCGATTTGGTGTGGTTTGTGGCGCAGAAGGAACGCGCTGAGGTGCTCATGCGTTACAATCCCGAGACGATGCCATGATCGTTTGTATTGCAGAGAAACCGAGTGTCGCCAAAGACATCGCCAAAGTGTTGGGTGCCAACACTTCCCGTGATGGCTATATGGAGGGCAACGGCTATCAGGTGACCTGGACCTTCGGCCATCTCTGCACCTTGAAGGAGCCCCACGACTATACCGACCAGTGGAAGGCCTGGGCCTTGACGCGGCTACCGATGATCCCGCCGCGCTTTGGCATCAAGCTCATCGCCGACAAGGGGGTGGAGAAGCAGTTCAAGGTCATCGAGTCGCTGTTCCAAAAAGCGGACCGTATCATTAACTGCGGTGATGCCGGCCAGGAGGGCGAGCTCATCCAGCGTTGGGTGATGCAGAAGGCCAAGGTGACCTGTCCGGTGCAGCGCTTGTGGATCTCTTCGTTGACCGAGGAGTCCATCCGTGAGGGCTTCAAGACCCTGAAAGACCAGTCGGAATACCAGTCGTTGTACGAGGCGGGGCTGTCGCGTGCCATCGGCGACTGGCTGTTGGGCATGAACGCCACCCGGCTCTATACGTTGAAGTATGGGCAGAACCGACAGGTCCTCTCGATAGGAAGGGTGCAGACCCCGACCTTGGCGTTGATCGTCAACCGCTATCACGAGATCGCGAACTTCCAGCCCGAGGCCTATTGGGTGCTCTCGACCGTGTATCGCGACACCGTCTTCAACGCCACCAAGGGCAAGTACGGCTCGGTGGATGAAGGGCAGAAAGACCTGCAAAGTGTTCAAGGAAAGGAGTTTACAGTTACCGATATCAGCACCAAGAAAGGCACCGAGGCACCGCCGAGGCTCTATGACCTGACTTCGCTGCAGGTGGAGTGCAACAAGAAATACGGCTTCTCTGCCGACCAGACCCTGCAGACCATCCAGAGTCTTTACGAGAAGAAATACACCACCTATCCCCGTGTGGACACCACCTACCTGAGCGACGACATTTATCCCAAATGTCCGGGTATCCTGGCTAAGCTCACGCCCTACGCCTCCTTGACCGCGCCTTTGGCCGGGAAGAAACTGCCCAAGAGCAAGAAGGTGTTCGACAACAGCAAGGTCACCGACCACCATGCCATCATCCCGACGGGGGTGGTGCCGCAGGGTTTGTCGTTTGCCGAAGAGAAAGTCTATGACGAGGTGTGTCGCCATTTCATTGCGGTGTTCTATCCTGATTGTCAGTTCTCTACGACGACCGTCCTGGGCCAGGTGGAGGAGGTGGAGTTCAAGGCTTCGGGCAAGCAGATTTTGGCGCCGGGGTGGAGGGAAGTTATCAAACCTCAAAAAGCGGAAGAGGGGATGGGACAACCCCATTCGGGGTTGGCTGTCGGTAACCCGGGGCTGAGGAACGAAACCCCGGGGGAAGAAAGAGGGGATGAAGAAAAAACCTTGCCCCTTTTCACCAAAGGCGAACACGGTCCCCATCAGCCGCAGCTGGCGGAGAAGTGGACCCAGCCGCCCAAGCCTTATACCGAGGCGACCTTACTGCGTGCCATGGAGACGGCCGGCAAGCTGGTCGATGACGAGTCGTTGCGCGAGGTGATGAAGGAGAATGGCATCGGAAGGCCTTCCACCCGGGCGGCCATCATCGAGACCCTGTTCAAGCGCAACTATATCCGTAAGGTACGTAAGAGCCTGGAGCCTACACCTACGGGCATCGAGCTCATCGGCCTCATCCACGAAGACTTGTTGAAAAGCGCCGAACTCACCGGCATCTGGGAGAAGAAACTCCGTGAGATTGAGCAACATAAGTACGAGGCCCGACAGTTCCTCGAAGAGCTGAAGCAGATGGTCTCCCAGATCGTCACCCAGGTGATGCTCGACAACAGCAACCGACGTGTGGCGGTGACGGTGGACGAACCCAAGCCGAAGAAGACGGCGCCCAAGACCGGTGCCGCCTCCAACGCCAAAACAGCTTCAAGGAAGACGGCTTCCAAGCAAGCGGCTCCGGATGCCCTCGTCGGCCAGCCCTGTCCCTTGTGTGGCAAGGGCCGTATCATCAAGGGTCGCACCGCCTACGGCTGTTCCGAATGGAAGAACGGTTGTACTTGGAGACAGTCTTTTTGACCATTTCATACATTTTTAGGGACATTTCATACATTTCGCCAATTATCCTATCTTTGCATTTCACAGGAGTTGCTACTTTTGCCTTGTCATGCTGAAGAAATACCTGATCATATCCACTGCCAACGACATGGTGCGCATCGCCCCCGAGAAGATCGTCTTCATCTCGTCGGACGGCAACTATTGCAACCTTGTGCAGGCTGACAACGAGACGCGCATGCTGACCTTCCAGTTGGGCCAGGTGGAGTCGATGATCCGGGAGCAGCTGGGCACTGATGGCAACCTGTTCATCCGTATCGGCAGGGGCCTCATCATCAATCGCAACTACATCTATTACATCAACATCCAAAACCAGAAGCTCATCCTCTCGGACGTGGCGCGGTTCACGCATACCGTGTCGGCATCCAAAGAGGCGCTGAAGCAGCTGAAGGAGTTGATAGAGAAGGAGGCAAAAGAATGAAGGAATTAAAGGAAATACGTGACGACGAGATCCGCGTCATCGGCGAGTCAACGCCACCCAAGCCCCAAGGCTGGAAGTGGTTGCTGCTGCTATTGGCAGGCCTTGTCGTAGGACTGCTCGTGTGGCATTTTTGGCCTGTGAAGCCACAGCCGCCGGTCGTCGATCCGGAACCAGGCGTCTTCGAGCCCTCGAAGCCCGTGGTGGAGCAACCGGCTGTGAAGCTGCCTTTGGCCAAGGCTGAGGAGACGGGGAAGCCCTTCGTGGAGATGGCCGACACCGTCATCAACGACATCCCGATGCGGCTTTACCTCCCTCATCAGGTCAGCCTGAGCCTGCATCTGGGCGCCATCGACCGTAAGGATCCGGGTATCATCTTCACCGCCCAGGCGGCCGACATCCGGGCCGACAACGGGGGTGTTGTGGGAGCCTTCGTGTTGAAAGGCGAGCCCAAGGCCTGGGGCCTCTCCAAGAAAGGCTACTGCGCCATCATCAACGACACGGTGACGGTGGGTGTGGCCGACAACTCGCCCCTCTTTGAAGAGGCTACCGAGACAGGCGGCTATTTCTTCCGTCAGTTCCCCTTGGTTGATAATGGGAAGCTGGTCGAAAACGAACAGAAAGGCAAGTCGGTGCGCAGGGCCCTTTGCGTCCGCAATGGCGAGCTCTTCACCGTGGAGACCTTCACCGCCGAGTCGTTCCACGACTTTGCCCAGGCCCTGGTGGATCTAGGGGTGGACAACGCCATCTATCTGGTGGGCGCCAATGCCTATGGCTGGGCCACCGATGCCGAAGGCCAACGCCATGAATTCGGCGATTCCAACCCCAAAACCAGCAACAAGTGGCGCAACATCAATTACCTGGTGATGCGTGGGAAATAAACACAAAGCCCGTCGTATTTTGGCCGAGGCCAAACTGGGTTAGTATAAAACGATCATCTTAAAAGCAACTCATACATTAATCAAAGCATTTCATACAGAACCCCGAAAAACGCTTGGCCGGTTTTTCGGGGTTCCTTTAATTTGCATCGTATTCAAATCAATCATAGTTGATTTTCAAAACATAAACAATACTAAGATTATGAGACTGCAACCTTTTTTCATTGCGTTGCTGATGCTTGCCGGGGTCGGCTGTTCGCCGACCCCGCAAGTGGAAAAGACGTCGGATGTGCCAGCCGAATCCATACGTGTCTCGGGCAACGGCATCTATTATTGGAAGAACGTGTTCGAGTTGAACGACACTGAACGGAATTTTTTAACGGAACATCAGGTGAAACGGCTCTACCTGCGCTTTTTCGATGTGGTGCCTGCCGATCCGGGCAGTTCCTCGAACTACCACATAGAATATGAGGCGGTGCCCAGTCCCACTGTATCGTTTCGGGATACCGTGCCCGAAGGTGTCGAGATCGTTCCTGTAGTCTATATCACCATCGAGGCGTTGCGACTGATCAACAGCTCGTTCAGCGACTACTCCAGTCTGATTGTCGAACGGATCCTCAACATGGCGGATTTCCATGATCTGGGTGCCCTTCGTGAGGTGCAACTCGACTGTGACTGGACGCAGCAGACGCAGGAAGGCTATTTTGCTCTTTGCCAAGCGGTAAGGGACCAACTGGCGCCTTTGGGAATCCAACTTAGCTGCACCATTCGTTTGTGGCAGCTCGCCTGCGCCTGTCCGCCCGTCGATCGGGGCGTGCTGATGCTCTACAACACGGGCAACATCACCGATCCCGACACCCGGAACTCCATCCTCGACCTGGATGACGTGAAAGCCTATCTGAAGGGCCAGCCCTACGGCCTGCCGCTCGACATCGGCTATCCCGTTTTCAGTTGGTATGTGTGGTTCCGCGACAACGGCTTTATGGGCTTGTTCCATCAACGACCCGACAATGACACCGTGGTCAAGGCAGGCGACGTGCTCCGCTATGAACACGTTGGTTTCGACGAACTACATGCGGTGGACAGCTTCGTCCGTCTGAACATGCCCGATGACGATGCCTCCGTGATCCTTTTCACGCTCGATTCCGCCAACCTCTCAAACTATACCTCCGATGAAATCCGTCAACTTTATCGCCACTATTAGCCTCTTCTTGGCGGCAAGCCATGTCTTCGCCTGTGGCCCCATTATCTACGCACCTTCGGAATACTATCTGTTCCATCTGGTCGATCTGCCCGAGGGTGCCGATGGCAGCTTCAACCTCAACAGCCATGAAAACTGTCTCCTCTGGCAACAGCAATCTGCCTCCGACATCCCTTTGGACGACATCTATCAGGTGGTCTATAAATACAAGTTGGAGACGCTGAAGGCCTTGGAGTCGCATCGTTATCCCAGTGAGGCGAAGGGCAACAGGATGGCACACTGGCTGGCCAGTGACGGGGGAAGGGAAGCCTTGTGTTTCCTGATCTTGGCCAAGAACTGCGAGTGGCTGCGTAGCGAGTTCCTGTCGCCCTGGTATTATCCTTCCAAGAAAGACCCTGTCAAGTACTCGCTCAACGACGTGGCCCTGTTGGCCCGCAACAAATCGGTCACCAGTCGCTTCGGCGACCGTTATGCCTTGCAGGCGGTCAGGGCGATGACCTCGCTCCAGCAGTATCAGGAGATCGTCCGCTATTGGAACCAGGTGAAGGGACTCCTCCATGAGGGTTTTCTGCGCCAGATGACCCTCTCGTATGTGGCGGGAGCCTGTGTCCATCTGGGCGACATCGAACAGGCCAAAGCGTATTACAAGGAAGCCAACGACCTCAAAGGGCTGTTGGAATGTGACCGTCGTTTCAATCCTGGGTTGAGCAGGGTAGAAGAGATGGAGCTGCTTTACGAGAGCTACCCCGACTGTCCTGAATTCCGGCGCAAGCTCTGGGAGATCCTGGGGCGTATCGAGCCCAGCCGTGACTGGGACGACCTGGATACTTGGCAGTGGGCCGACAACCGCGACGAGATCATCGCATTGGGGCGGCTGTGTGACCGCGTGTTGGACAGCGACCTTCCCGCCGACAAGGCGCTGTGGGCTTATGCCGCCACCTATATCGCTCATCTTCAGGGTGATGACCATCAAGCCGACCGTTATCTCAAGGTGGCCGAGAAACAGACCAAAGACCCAAACCTCGCCGATGCCATCCGGGTGATGCGCATCTATATCGACGCACAGATTAACACTTACGATCATGCTTACGAGCAGAGACTTTTCGGCCATCTGCAATGGTTGCAGCAAAAGATCGAGGACGGCCTTGACGATGAGGTTGCCAAAGGCTTTCATCTGTATCAGCTGACGTATTGCTTCAGTCATTATTACTGGAACGATGCCATGCGCTGCATCCTGCTAGGGACGGTGTGCCCCAAGCTGGTCGCGCAGGGCAACACCACGTTGGCCCTTCAGTTGGCCAATATGGCGAGCTATTCACTGTTGAACAAGATGAATCGGGTGGATGTGGCGTTCTATTTGTCGGATGACATCGCAAAGTATGGAACGCACCTGACAATGAATCTGTACCGGTATCGGCACAGCGGTTTTTTCAACGAGTATGACTATTGTAACCATTTTGCATCTATGGCCGACACGATGACGGCTGATGATCTGATCGCCTACACTGCGGTGGCGTTGCGTCCGCATACGTCGTTCCAACGCTTTCTCAACGCCCATTCGTATGTCGATCCCGACTATCTCAACGAGATGATCGGCACCCACTGCCTGCGGGAGATGCGTTACGCCGATGCGGAGCGCTATCTCTTGAAAGTCGCGCCTGACTACTTCCTGCGTACCAACGTCTTTAAGGACGGCTATCTGAACCGCGACCCATTCCGTGTGGAACATGCCCGATGGAACCATGGGGGCGATGCCAAGTTGTTCTTTGCCAGGCGGATGAACCGTTTGGAGCAGGACATTGCCGCTACTGCCGATCCCAACCAGAAGGCCATGCTGATGATTGACTTCGGCATCGGGCTGCGTAACGCATTCGACTATTGCTGGGCCTTGACGCAATACGTTCAAGGTTGGGTGTCTGGCGGTTACCTGTCGGATTGGGAGTACTCGGAGCAGACCCGGCAAGCCCAGACGTGTGCCGACCAACTCATTAATCAGGCCTTCAATGCCTTCACCGACGACGAATACCAAGCCCAGGCCCAGCTGCTTTTCTGCAACTACAAGACCGTCGCCGAACGCTATCCCGAGACCCTGGCGGCCCGGCAGGTTGTCGGACACTGCGACCGTTACCGGGATTACCATGCGGAGCGGCGGCAATAACGCATCAGGAGATGAAGAACAGGCACACGCCGGCGACGCTGATGACGGCGCCCACCACCTCACGCAGTGTCACTTTCTGATGGAAGAGGAGGGCAGCCGGGGCGATGATGAGAATGGGGGTGAGGGCGAAGAGCGTCTGGGCGATGCCTGCCGAGGTGAATTGGGTAGCCAGGAGGGAGGCGCTGACCCCGATGAAAGGCCCGAAGATGGTGGAGGCCAGCACGCATAACATCGCCTTGCGGTCGCTGAGGGTGTGACGCAGCTTGGCGAGGCCGTCTTTGTTGAACAGCATCAAGGCCAGGAAGAAGCCCACCAGCCCGATATAGGCCCGTATGGTGGTGGCGGCGAACGACATGCTGACGCTCACGGGCAGTGGCAGCACGGCGTTGGCGAAGACCGCGTCGCCCGAGATGCCGGCGGCATCGAGGGCGGCGTCATAATGCGTCAGACCCACCTTGCTGAGCACCAGGCCGAATCCCTGACAGATGCCCGCCATGGCGGCGAAGAAGATGCCTTTCTTAGGCAGCTTGAAGTGGATGCCGTGCTGGTGGGTGTCGTCGCTCTTCGAGAGGATCGACAGGGCGATGCCGCTCAGGGTGACCACCATGCCGACGATGGCGATGGGGCGCATCTGTTCGCCGAGGAGCAGCCGTCCCGTGAGGGCCGCGGTAGGAGCCGAGAGCGTCATGAAGAGCTGTCCGAAACGCGATCCGATGTGGATGTAACCCTGCATCAGACAGTAGTCGCCGATGACGTAGCCCACCAGTCCCGAGAGCAGCAGCCACGTCCAGGTGCCGGCGTCGGCATAGCGCGGGTAGGGCACGCCCATTACCAGCCACAGCGTGACGCACAGGAACACGAGCGACATCGTCATGCGGATGGTGTTGAACGGCAGCGAGCCCATGCGTTTGGAGCCCACCTCCGCAAACAGAGCGGTGGCGGTCCACGACAGGGCGACGCCCAACGATATCAATTCACCTACAAACATTTCGGGGGCAAAAATAGGGAAAAGAGATATAGGATAGTAGAAAAATGATCTTATACGAACTTAAGCGAGAAAGCCTCTGAATAGGGAATGAGCTGGAAGCCTTCGAAATGGTTTCTCCAGGCGTCTTCTTCGTGGCTTCGGTCTATTACCTCTTGGGTAGTCAACGGCTTTATCTTAGATAATACGATTTCAAGTGTTTTAAGCTCCTGCTCATTGAAGGCCTTGGCGTCAAACGCACTGCAGTTTAAGCAGGTGCTCTCCATGTCATGGACGATCACAATGTCCTTGCGGATGCCGTCGATGTTATCGTAAATGGTGTCATAGTGAAAGGGTACTGGGCCATATTGGATGGCCTGATACTGGAGGCCACTGATGGATTGTCCATGTAGTTTGTAGTGTAGGAAGTCGGAATAAAACAGATCTTTGTTGAGTTTTGTAGGGAACATACCGCTTTCTTTGCAGATAAAGAACTTGATCATCTCGGAAACCTTAGCGACATTGATTTGGCCAAAGCCATTATAGATGGAACGGCGTGTATCTCGATAGATGATTCGTTTTAGCACCTCGTTTTCGGGCTTCGTTTCCGATGTCAATATTGAATGAAGCACCTTTTCGTATTCTCTTTTGTCGAATTCCGCACGGCTGTCTTCCAGCAAATGAAGCATGAACTGTTTGTTCATGATGGCCGAAAGCAATTTGCCGTTGGATTCCGAGGGCATCTGTCCTTTCTCATATTGCGCATATTGGTTGATGCCAAAGCCAAGGATTTTGGTCATCTGCTGGTAATTCAGGCCGTAGTGTAAGCGGATCTCTTTTATCTCGTCTGGGAACGGGATGCCATGGTTTACACGATACTGGGAATAAAGCTCATTGAACAAGAGTTCGTCTTGTTCAGTGGTGGTAAATCGCTCGCCTGTGTCTTCACAGACGTAATAACGAACATGGACCAACAGCTTTTCCTTTCGGAATTCATGTTCTTCAGTGGTGCTGACCTCTTTTACCTTCCCTCCAGTAAAAGGACTCTTTAACTCTACATAGTTTTCCATTTGTTATCTCATTTTTGTTTAAAAGCATAGCCGATAGGATGTTCCGCGATATGGAACGATATACAGATGGTTTGGTTGTTTGGTTGCCCTAATGCTATTTTGATATATAGCTCGGTTCCATCCATGTCTCTGCCGAATACCCACATTTCGTCAAAATACGCTGCTGGTAATGTCTCCACATAATCGTTTGGCTGTAATTGTCGAACAATTTCATCCCGAGCTTTTGGAGTTATTCCAAGAGCTTTCAAGGCTTCTTCGTTTTTGTCTCTGTCCAAATAGAAAATACCCCAAACGTCAAACTTGATGCCGAACTGATGGAGAAATTGCTCTACCTCTTGCTTTGATTTAATCATGGTTCTTACCTGTTGACGATGCAAAGATAATGATAATCCTTTAATTACTCATTAAAAAATGAAATTTTTATAGAATTGATCATTTTAAAATGAATCCTACACGATTCCATCTCTACTACGACGGTGGCCTTTGTGAGCATTCCCTCAATGTGTGTAAGGTGGGTTTCCGTTCCGCCTTTTTTGTTGATAAATTAATACCTGCTTTCCTCTTGACAAAACGAGGGATGCCTTCGTAGCTTTGCAAACAAAAAACAACCCCCTTATCCTGCTGTTTTAACGACTCCGTTTCGGGCTCATAATGATGGGGCCGGTAGCGGTGCCACTCTTCGAATAGCCATCCATAACCCTACGATATCATGCTGACAGAGAACACCATGGAACGGTTGCGCATCCTCACCGAATCGGCGAAGTACGACGTGTCGTGCTCGTCGAGCGGGACGGTGCGCCGTGGCAAGCAGGGCTTCGTGGGCAACACCGTGGGCGGCGTGGGCATCTGCCACTCGTTCTCCGACGACGGCCGCTGTATCTCGCTCCTCAAGGTGATGCTCACCAACAGCTGTATGTACGACTGCGCCTACTGCGTCAACCGCCGCTCCAACGACATCCCACGGGCGACGCTCTCCGTGTCGGAGCTGGTGGAGATCACCATGGAGTTCTACCGGCGTAACTACATCGAGGGACTCTTCCTCTCGAGCGGCGTGGTGCGCAGCCCCGACTATACCATGGAACGCCTCGTGGCCATCGTCCGCGAGCTGCGGACCACCCAACGTTTCTACGGCTACATCCACCTCAAGAGCATCCCGGGCGCCTCTCAGGAGCTGCTCAGCCAGGCGGGACTGTATGCCGACCGTATGAGCGTCAACATCGAGATCCCCAAGGAGGAGTCGCTCAAGCTGCTCGCCCCCGAGAAAGACCATCAGAGCGTGTTCCAGCCGATGAAACTCATCCAGCAGGGGGTGCTGGAGAACAAGGAGGACCGCCGACGCTTCCATCATGCGCCGCGTTTCGTGCCGGCGGGACAATCGACCCAGATGATCGTCGGCGCCACCAAGGAGTCCGACCGCGACATCCTCACCATGTCGTCGATGCTCTACACCCAACCCACGATGCGGCGTGTGTATTACTCGGGCTATGTCAGCGTGAACACCTACGACGCGCGGCTGCCGGTGCTCAAACAGCCGCCCCTGGTGCGCGAGAACCGTCTCTACCAGGCCGACTGGCTGCTGCGTTTCTATCAGTACAAGGTGGAGGAGATCGTCGATGAACAGCATCCCGACCTCGACCTGGAGATCGACCCGAAGCTGTCATGGGCCCTGCGCCATCCTGAGTTTTTCCCTGTCGATGTCAACACGGCCGACTATGAGACGCTGCTGAGGGTGCCCGGACTGGGGGTGAAGTCGGCAGTGACCATCGTGAACTCGCGCCGCTTCGGACGGCTCACCTCTTTCGACTTGAAACGGATCGGCGTCGTGATGAAGAAAGCCAAGTATTTCATCACCTGTCATGAGCTGACCTCGCCGCTCCCGGGATCGATACGCAGCGTCAACGAATTGCAGCCTGAACGGGTGCGGCAGCTGTTCGTCTCGCCCCAAGAACGTAAGCTGGCTGAACAGGAACGACAACTAACCCTGGATTTCGAGCCATGACGGTTTACACTTTCGACGGGACCTTGGACGGGCTGATGACGGCGGTCTTCGACTCCTTCGAACTGCATGAACAGCCGGAGAAGTTGCTGACCAAAGGCGACGCATTGCCCTTGTTCTGCGACCATGTGCACGAAGTGATCACCGACGAGGAGAAGGCCAAAAGGGTATGGACTGGACTGGAGAAACGCTTGACCTGCCAGGCCTTGCGGATCATCTCGGTGAGCTGGCTGTCGGAACTGCCCGAGGTGGTCCAGCCGCTGTTCAACTACGTGTGCAAGACCTTCCGACAACCTCAAGGAGCAGCCAGCATCGCGCTGAACTATGCCGATCCCGACGTGCTCGCCGTGACCCGCATCGGGTGGAAGGTGTCGCACGAACAGCTACGCATGAAGCAGTTCATCCGCTTCCAGAAAGCCAAGGACGGCACCTATCTCGCCGTCATCGGTCCCGACCACAACGTGCTGCCACTCGTCATCGGTCATTTCCGCGACCGTTTCAACGACCAGCCATGGCTTATCTACGACGCCAAGCGTCATTACGGGTTTTACTACGACGGAACGGGGATGCCCCAACAGATCACTTTCGAGGACGAGGCCTCCGTGCCTTTCAACCTCTATGACGGCAAGTTAAACCCCGACTTGTTGAGCAGCGACGACCAGCTCTTCCAAGACCTCTGGCGCACCTATTTCAAAGCCATCTGTATCAAGGAACGACTCAACCCACGGAAGCAGCTCAAAGAAATACCCCTCCGCTACTGGAAATACCTCACAGAGAATAAGAAGAGATAACGTCCAACGGCTAATAGCCTATTGCCAGCTCCTATTCGATCTCCAGCGTCTTCTTGCAGATCTCGATCTCCTCCGGGTCGCCGGTGTATTTGCCGAGGTCGTCGCTGAGTTTGACCACCTTCTTCCAGGTGCGCTTCTCCGTGATCTTGGCTGCCGTGAGCTTCACCACGATGTTCATGGCCTTCACGTTGTCGATGTCGCAGGTGAGGTGGGTGCCGATGCCGAACGAGTCTTGCATGCGCCCATTCACCGCCTCGTGGATGGCCAGGGCCTCATCGACGTTCAAGCCGTTGCTGAAGATGATGGACTTCTGCGCCGGGTCAACGCCCAGCTCCTTGTACTTGGCGATGATCTCCTCCAAGGCCTCATAGTTGTCGCCGCTATCGACACGCAAACCGTCGAACAGCTTGGCGTGCAGCTGGGTGAAGTTCTGGAAGAAGGCCTTGCGGGTGTAGGTGTCGTAGAGGAACACACCCAGGCTGCCGGCATACACATCCTGCCAGTAGTCCATGGCGAGGTAGTTGGCCTCGTTGTAGCCGTAGAGGGAACAGGTCTCGATGAACTGGTGACTCATGGTGCCGATGGGGGTGAGGTTGTATTTCATGGC
>JAEEGL011980417.1_pt1 | contig 19845 bp, 12 predicted proteins | sample 9134231 | NCBI WGS metagenome assembly JAEEGL01 (sample SAMN16246548, study PRJNA631951) | gut metagenome | biome: gut microbiome; feature: rumen; material: fiber-attached | host: Bos | place: Iran: Karaj | collected 2018-10 | reverse complement strand
GCTCTGGCCGTACTTCTTGCCGTTGAGGTCCCATTCGGAGAAGGTGTTGCCCAGGCTGGGCGCGGCATTGACGGTGATAGACTCGCCTGCATACAGCTTGGTCGTATAGGAGGAGCCGACATTGGCGCTGTCGATGATCAGACCGCCGTTGACGGCGGACACGCTGACGGTGTGCGTCGTGTTTTTGGCCATGACAGCCACCGCGCTGACGTTCTCGGTCCCCATGGAGATTTCGACGAGCTGATATTCGATGATGCTTCCGTCGATCATCCAGTGGTCGAAATGGTATCCGGAAGACGGGACGGCGACAAGCCTGTATTTCTGGCCTAGATGCGCCGTGATATCCGCGGAACTGCCGACGTTTACCCCATCCACCTCGACCGTCCCGTTCACGGCGGCGACGCTGAGGACCGGATCGCCCATTGGGACGCAGTACGCCACGGCCTCTATGTCATCGGTTCCCATGGTGATTACGAGGCTCTGGAAACTGGGCCCGTACTTCGTGCCGTTCAGATCCCACTCCGAGAATTCGTAGCCCGGATCCGGGACGGCTGTGACGGAAAATGATTCCCCGGTGCTGAGCTGGGTCGCATATGCGGAACCGACATCGGAATCGCCGACGAGCAGGCTCCCGTTCCCGATCGACATAGAAAGGGTATGCATCAGGGAACCCACGACAGCAACGAGAGCGGTATCTCCTTTTACCGTGAATTCATAGGTCGCAGTGTCCGAAACCACCTCGCCGCCCTGGGTCCATCCCCTGAAATAATATCCGTACGCGGGTTCAGCAACAATGGTCAGCTTCTCGCCCTGCTTGAAGAGGCCGGCGAAGGCAAATGAGGGCTCGAAACCGTTTACCGATACCGTTCCCTCTTCTATGAATGCGGTCACCTTGCGAAGAGGCGCTTCGCTGATATAAGCGACCGCATTTATGTCCATGCCGACGTTCGTGACCGTAATCTTCGAAGAATCGTATTCGGTTCCGTTCACGACCCATCTGTCGAACTGGCATCCGATGCTGGGGATGGCCTCCAATACTACGGAACCTCCTCTGGCAATGGTCCCGGCATATGCCGAACCCCTGACCACGCCATCCACTGAGACCGAACCTGATCCCCCGCCAGAAAGGGAGACTGAAATCGCGCACTGGGCGGACGACCTCTCCTTAAGCACGCCGCGAAGCCCCACGAAAGTCTTGCCGGCGAGGTTCTCCGCCGAAGCCGAAATATCCTTGCCGCTGAGATTCTGGAAGACAACCTTCCAGAATGCATTCTTGCCGACCGACGACAGCGATCCGGAAAACGATATCTCCGCCAGTCCGACGCAGTTTCCGAAGGCATAATCCCCTATGGAGACTGCAGAAATGCCGGCGGACGCAAGATTCGAGCAGTTCGCGAAAGCTTTGAACCCTATCTTCTGGACCGAAGTTATGTACGCCAGCCTCAGGGTCACGCAGCCGTAGAACGCATAATCGCCCACGGAAACGACCTGGTATGACTTCCCGCCGCTGCTGACCGAGGAGGGGATTATCACGCCGGACGGCATGCCGGAATATCCTTTCACGGAGACCTTCCTGTCGGAGATTACCGAATAAACAATCCCGCTGACAACAAATTCCGAAGGGGTTTCGCTGAGGATCCTGTCAGATCCCTCGAAAATCTTCCCGGACAGGTCTCCGGCGGAAACGGCCGGCGCACCGCTGCCATCCAGGAACGATATCCCGTAGAAAGCGCTCCTCCCGACCGAAGCCAAGGAATCGGAGAAGTGCACATAAGACAGCTTGACGCAATTGGCGAACGCATAATCGCCTATGGAAGACGCGCGGATATCGACAGATTTCAGATTTCTGCAATTGGCGAAGGCTTTGAACCCTACGTCCTGGGCCGAACCCAGATCCGCCGATTCCAATGACTCGCACCCGTAGAAAGCGCGGGCCTGCACGGATGCGACGGCATATGACTTCCCGCCTATCTGGATGGAGGCAGGCAATACGATGTCGACCGGACTCCCGACGTACCCTGTCAGGGAAGCTTTAGAGACGGATGAAATGGAATAGACCAGGCCGCCCGAGACCGCATCTATGCCTCCGGTCCTGAGGACACCGCCGTACCCGTCGAAGCTTTCCCCTCTGAGGGATGCGGCCGAAGTCACGCGGTTCCCGGAAGAATCCAGCAGGACCGTCTTGTAGAACGAGTGGTCGCCTATCTGCCTGAGGGAGCCCGAGAAGGATGCGTGGGCCAGCCCGGCGCAGTTGGCGAATGCGTAATCTCCGATGCTGGATGCCGCTGCGTCCAGCGATGCCAGCGAAGAGCAGTTGGCGAACGCTTTGAATCCGATGCTCCGGGCATGGCTGAGATCGATCCCTTTCAGGGACGAGCAGCCGTAGAACGCATAGCCGCCTACGGATGCTAGAGTGTCTTTGGAGCCTCCCATGAAGACGTCGGAAAGGCCCGAACAATAGCAGAAAGCATAGGCGCCCACCGATTCGAGGGAATCTCCTGCGGCCAGCGTCTTTATGCCGGAGCAATGCGCAAAGGCTTTCATACCTATGGTCTGGACGCTGCCGAGGCTGACTGATGCCAGCGTCTTGCAGCCGTAGAACGCTTTGGAACCTATCTCCGTGACCGGAACTGATATCCCGTCGAGAATGACTTCCGAAGGGACGGCCAGTTCCGTCGGGGACGCCTCATAGCCAATGAGCGACGCTCTCAGAGGGGCCGCGGAGACTATGCTGTAGACCAGCCCGTCCGAAACGAATGAATCCCCCTCGGATGCTCCCGCGTTCCCGGGGGAGGCTTCCGAATCGGCCACAACCGCCGCAGCCAGCAGCAATACTGCCAGCGACAGAGCCATCCCTATTGCGATCGGCTTTGCCGCCATCGTCTCCGCCTCCTGCGGAATGATGTCTCATGCGCTGAATTTCTCTGGCCGAAAAACCTGAGCTCCTGAAGCTCCGGACCTGTGTTGCGGATGGGTTCCATGGGCAGCCCTTCGTCTCCGAATCGCCGTACTGCAATAAACCGATTCGCTCCCGCCCGCATCCCGGCTGCCTCCGCGATACGTACGGATAGCGGTTTTTGCGGCCGTTTTCCGTCCGTTTGACGCGGTTCTGACAATGTTTTTAACCGAACAAAACAATACGGAAATGGATGCGGGGATGGATGAGACACTCTTACTGACAAGCTTAGCGCTCTTCACACTTCTGGCTGGAGTATGCTCTATAGCCCTCAATAAAGTGAAATTCCCCCCGCTTGTGGGATACCTCGTCGCCGGGATCGTCATCGCCAACGTCACCACCGTGAACGAAACGGGCGAGATCGCCATAGAGATACTGTCCGATATCGGACTGGTCCTGCTGATGTTCTGCCTCGGATTGGAGATCAATCTGAAGAAGATCAAAAAGCAGGGAACCGTCGCGATAAAAGTCGCGATCACACAGCTTCCTCTGAGCGTGGTCGGCGGAATGCTGGCCGGGACGCTGCTGGGATTCAGCTCCATCCAGTCGCTGATATTGGGGGCGGTCATAGCGGGATGCAGCACCGCTGTAGTCACCGCAGTCCTCTATGCTCAGAAGAATCTCGACAGCGAAAGCATCGAAACGATCATCCTGATAATGATCATGGAGGACATAGGGCAGGTCATAATGCTGTCCATGCTGACCCCGGTCATGGCCGGATCCTCCATGGACACGTCCGACCTGATCCTGCTCATCTCCTCGATAGCCATCTTCATGGTGGCCAGCCTTGTCTTAGGCATAAAAGTCAATTATTTCAAGAGGCTGATCGACTGGATTTCCGACAACGTCTCGGAGGAGATCCTGATCATATTCTCCGTGGGGCTCGCCTTCGGGATGGCATTCCTCGCAACCATCGTAGGGCTTTCTATGGCCATCGGAGCGTTCCTGCTGGGGATGATAATGACCAGATGCAGGAAGAGCAAGGAGATCAGAGAGTCCGTCGAGCCTATGAAGAGCCTGTTCATGGCCATGTTCTTCATATCCGTCGGGATGGAGGTGAACATAGGCACCCTAGCATCCAACATCGGGACCATGGCCATCATCTACATCCTGTTCGCCGGGCTCCTCATATTCACCGTATGCCTGGGATTCTGGATCGCCGGCGAGAACAGCCGCAAGGGATTCGTATCCGCCGTCGGCCTGACCGCGATGGGGGAGTTCGCGTTCATCATATCCAAGGAGGCGCTGGACTTCGGAGCGGTGGACGAATCGTTCTACACTTCGGTCATCGGAGCCGCCCTGATATCCATGATAGTCATGCCGATAGCCAACAGATACTCCGGCCGGCTGTGGGACGGGGCGGAAACCAGGTGCCCCAAGCCCGTACTCGACCTGTCGGCGAAGATCACCGGCTACAGGAACAAGATGTACTACAACTTCTCCTCGGCGTCCAAGAGCTCCAGGAGGCTCTACAAGAGAGGCATGGCATCGGGATACATAGACCTCCTCGCCATATTCCTGATCGAACTGGCGTTCTACATAGGCGCGCCCATACTCAGCCCGATTCTCTTCGATATATTCGGAGGAAGCATATGGCTCTGGGACTTCGTTCTGCTCGTCATCAATTTCATCGTCCTGATACCCCCGATATCGTACCTTGTCAGCAACATCAAGAGCCTGGAGAAGCTCATCATCAGAGCCTCCAGAAACAGCGCGAAGAAGAGCGGAGGCGGGGATCTGGTGAAGACCGGGGACATCTACGAGAAGATGCTGAACATGAACAATCTGATCGCCATATTGACGATCGATCTGGCGATCATAGCGGTCGTCCCCAACCCTCTCGGCCTTGCCGAGCACATAATGCTCCTGGCGATCGCCGTCGCCGTGGCCATCGCGGTCTACCTCCGCATGACCGGGAAGCACTCGGCATCCGAAGGATCCGATGACGGCGGCGGAAACGGTCCTGGCGAGGATGTGGACTACGGGATCAGGGATACCGGCGGGAGATGAGGGGCGCCCGCGGATACAGGAACCTCCTGAAAGGGTCTGAAACCGAATCCCAAAGTTATTAACGGCCCTTCTTATGGGGTTTTGACCCATATGGATGAGACCTCCCTGCTGACAAGCATAGCAATTTTCACTCTCCTGGCCGGAGTGTGCTCCATCGTCTTCAACAAGCTGAAGCTCCCGCCTCTCGTCGGATATCTCGTGGCGGGGATCGTCATCGCCAACGCGATAGGCGTGAGCGAAATCGGCGAAGAAGCCGTGGAGATGCTGTCGGATTTCGGATTGGTCCTCCTGATGTTCTGCATCGGCCTCGAGATCAACCTGAAGAAAATCAAGAAGCAGGGCCGGTTCGCGATGATAGTTGCCGTCGTCCAGCTGCCGCTGATGGTCATAGGCGGGATGGCGGCGGGGACCATGATGGGATACAATTCGGTCCAGTCCATCGCCCTGGGAGCCATAGTGTCCGGGTCCAGCACCGCGGCGGTCCTGGCTGTCCTCCAGTCGCAGAAGAAGCTGTCCAAAGAGGAGATCGAGATGCTGGTCCTCATAACGATAATGGAGGACATCGGGCAGGTCGTGATCCTGTCCATGCTGACGCCGATACTGGCCGGATCCTCCATGGAGATCTCGGACCTCATCATGCTGATAGTATCCATCGCCATCTTCATGATAGCGAGCCTGGCCATAGGCCTGAAATACATCCCCAGAGCGATCAACTGGATCTCGGACAACGTCTCGGGCGAGATCCTGATAATATTCTCCGTCGGGCTGGCCTTCGGCATGGCATGGCTGGCCACCATCGCGGGGCTTTCCATGGCCATCGGAGCGTTCCTCATGGGGATGATCATGTCCGGATGCAGGAAGAGCAGGGACCTGAACAGATCGATAGAGCCCATGAAGGACCTGTTCATGGCCATGTTCTTCATTTCCGTGGGGATGGAAGTGCATCTGGGGACCATGGCCGAGAACATCGTCACCATGGCGGTCTTCTACCTCCTGTTCCTGTTCCTCAAGAGCTCCACGGTGTTCCTCGGATACTGGATCGGGCGCGAGAGCGGCCGCAACGGATTCATATCGGCCATCAGCCTGACGGCGATGGGTGAGTTCGCGTTCATCATATCCAAGGAGGCGCTCAATTACGGAGTCGTGGACGGGTCGTTCTATACGTCCGTCATAGGGGCCGCCCTGCTTTCGATGATAGCCCTTCCGCTGATGAGCAGATGCTCGGACAGAACCTGGGATTGGTTCTCGGCCAGAAGCCCCGAAGCGGTGGGCGCCGCAATATCCAGGGTCAACGGATTCAGAGACGGGATCTACGGCGATCTCCAGACGGCTTCCGGGGTGTCCAGGAAAGCTGTCAGCAGAGGGATGACGTCCATTTACATCAACCTCATCGTCATCCTGATCATAGAGATCGTGTTCGTGTTCGCGATACCCGAGGCGGCGCCCGTCCTGAGCGACATCGTCGGGGGGAGCGAACGCGCATGGTATTTCATACTGGTGATGGTGAACTTCGTCGCTCTGATACCTCCGACCGCCCTCATCGTGTCCGGCCTGAAGAAGATAGATAAGCTTGTGGTATATGGGATGGATAAGAAGAAAGAGAGAACGGTCAGAGGGATGGTATACGAGGAGCTGATGAGCATCAACAAACTGGCTGCTATAGCCACCTTCGATCTGTTCATTGTCGCTCTGGTGCCCAATCCGCTCAGCGCCGAGGAGCAGCTCCTCATGCTTGTGGTGGCGATTGGCATAGTCGCCGCGATATACCTCCGGATGACCAAGAATGACCGCGGAGAGGCCGCCCCGGAAGATCCTGAGGAAACAGGGCAGACGCAGGGATACGAGGGCGAGTCGGCTCTGAGAGACGCGGACAGAAAAGACTGATGCGGATTGAAGCGGGGTAAGAGATGCTGTTCAATATCTTTGTCCACGAAACGTCGATCCTTTTCTACATCATAGGATGGATATCGATGCTTTTCGTACTCGTCAAAGAATGGCGCTACCCCCGCAAAGCGGTGTTCTGGGTGGCCGTGCTTTTCGCCATCCCCATCGTCGGGTTCGCGTTCTATCTGGTGCTCGGCCAGTCGAGATACAGAAAATACACCCTCTGCCTTCCCGAGAAGGATTCGGAAGAGCTGCGCAGGATCAGGGCGGAAAGGAACGCGGGACTCGAGACGGAGTTCGAAGGGAAGGAGATCGCGGACGCTCTGGGAAAAATCGGATCGGATCTGACCTACGGCAACGATGTCAGGCTCTACACCCTCGGAAACCCCAAATTCGAGGATCTGATGGCCGATCTCCGCGCCGCCAAAAGCCATATCCACATGGAATACTACATAATCCGCGACAACGACCCTCTCAGCATGGAGATCTTCGAGCTTCTCGGCGAGAAGGCGAAGGAAGGCGTCGAGGTCAGGCTCATCGCCGACTGGGCCGGGCTCAAGAACAACAGGGTCATGGTCAACAGTCTCAGGAACTCCGGCGCGGAGGTAAGGATATTCAACCCTCTCCTCCCGAATCTGTTCAGCCCCAGGAAGAACAACAGGGACCACCGCAAGATAGCCGACATAGACGGGGAGACGGCATACGTCGGAGGGTTCAACATAGGCGTGGAGTACCTCGGGCTCGGGGAATTCGGATACTGGAGGGACTCCGGGGCCAGAATAAGGGGGCCGGCCGTATCCGAAGTCATAGAGAGGTTCCTGATGGACTGGAAATACGTCAGCGGCGAAGACCTGTACGGCAGCCCGGAATACGCTTACAGAAGCTCCCCCGAAGGGAATGTTCCGGTGCAGATCGTCAGCGGAGGCCCGGACATGGACTACCATAACCAGGTCGCGTTCCAGTATCTGATGATGATCGGGAAGGCCAGGAAGACCCTGCACATACACGCCCCCTATTTCGTGCCTGACGAAACGTTTTCCATGGCCCTTAGAGGCGCCGCCATGCGCGGGGTGGACGTGAAAGTCATCATACCCGACATCCAGGACCACCCTCTGGTCTATTGGGCCAACAGGAGATTCGCCGACGAAGTCATGAAGGACGGCGTGAAGGTGTACGAATACAACGGAGGGTTCATCCATTCCAAAGCCCTGGTGGCCGACGGCTGCATCTGCTCCGTCGGATCTGCCAACCTTGACGACCGCAGCCTGAAGCTGAACTTCGAGACCAACGCGATGATCTACTCGGAAGAGATAGGAAAAATGATGGAGGACGCGTTCCAGGAGGACATCGCCCGTTCCACGGAATACAGCCGCGAGAAATTCGCGGAGATGAGCCTGAAAGAGAGGATGTTCACGAAGATAGCGTGGTTCCTTTCAGGGGAGCTGCGATCCTGGAAATATGTGAAAAGGCGGGGCCGGGACCGCCCGGACCCCCGCATACCATTCTCATCTGAGGCAGAGGTCCCTCCAGACGCCTTCCGATTCGGCGAGGACGGCATCCGCATCGAGAGTAGCGCATCTTCCGTTCTCCAGGACCAGATCGCCCTGGCAGAAAACCGTCTTGACGTTGAAGCTGCTGCCCGAATAGACGATGTTGGACACCATGTTCTCAGGGAGCAGAGGCCTGAGGTTCGGGGCTCTGCCGTCCAGGATGACGACGTCCGCATATTTCCCGGGCTCCAGGGAGCCTATGGAATCCTGCATGCCGACGGCCTTGGCGCCGTTTATGGTGGCGAAATCCAGAAGCTCCTGGGCGGTCGCCACGGTGGGATCCCATCTGGCCGATTTCTGCAGGAGGCCGAGGGTCTTCATCTCCGCGAACATGTCGAGGGTGTTGTTGGTGGTGCTGCCGTCGGTCCCCACGGATACGTTCACGCCGTATTTCTGGAACTCCGGGACGGGAGCGACGCCTCCGGTGGCGAGCTTCATGTTGGACACCGGGCATGACGAGATCGACATCCCCGCATCCCCCATGAGCCTTATCTCGTTCATCGTGAGCCAGGCGGAATGGGCGGCCACGCCTCTGGGCCCGAGGACCCCGATGTCGGAAAGCCATTCCGCCGGCCTCCTCCCCGTTTTCTTCTTGTGGTCGTTGACCTCACCGCGGGTCTCCGAAAGATGGAAATTCATGGGGGCGCCGACGCTGTCGGAGAACTCCTTGGCCCCGACGCAGGTGTCCTCGCTGCACACGTACACGCCTTGAAGCCCTACCCCCGGGACGATCTTCCTCTCGCCTTTGAACTTGGAATGGAAATTCCTGCAGTTCTGCAGCGGGTTCCCGGTCTGGGTGGTCATCTCCTGGTCCAGGACGCACCAGCAGAGCACCCCTCTGATCCCGGCTTCCTGGGTGGCCTTCGCGATGACGTCCTCGGAATAATACAGATCCATGAACGTGGTCGTCCCTCCGCGCATCATCTCCAGGCATCCGAGCTTGGTCCCTATGGCGAGATCCCTGTCGGTCCTGTCGGAATCGATCCTGAAGGATTTTGACAGGAAATCAGGGAAAAGAAGGTCGTCCAGAGCGCCTTTCATCACCGTCATGGCGATGTGCGTATGCGTGTTTATCATCCCGGGCATGACGATGTCGCCGGACGCGTCTATCTCCCTGTCGGCGGTGCCGTCGTATTTCGGCCCCACCGATACGATCCTCTCGCCGTCTATGACCAGATCGCCTTTCAAAACCCTTCTCTGAGCATCCTGCGTGACTATCCAAGCGTCGCGTATGGCTGTAATCATGCCGCGAGCATGTTTATTGACGGACATAACAGTTTTTATGGATGCGGATAACGGAAAAAACCGTATATCCCGCAGTCGTTCGGCAGGGCATGGCATTCCGCATAACATTTCTCGGCACTGGCGGCGGGAGGCACACCTCCATGTTCCAAGTTCGCAGCACCGGCGGGATGCTGATCGAGCATGACGGCCGTTTCCTGCATGTCGATCCCGGCCCGGGCGCCCTCACCCAGATGCACAGGATACACTACGATCCCGCCCGCACCGATTCCGTGCTGATATCCCACTGCCATCCCGACCATTACTCCGACGCAGAATCGGTCATCGAAGGGATGACCCACGGCGGATGGAAGAGGCGCGGCCATGTATACGGATCGACGACCGCCGTGGAAGGCAGCGGGAAATTGGGGCCCTGCCTGTCGGCCTACCACAGGGAACTTCCTCTGAGCTGCGAATCCGTGAGGCCCGGGGACATAAGGGTCATCGACGGGATGAAGACGGAGTTCTTCAGGTCGATCCACAGCGACCCGACCAACGTAGGCATGACGTTCCATACGGAATTCGGGAAGGTATCCTATGTGAGCGACACCGAATTCAGGGAGGAAATCGCCGAGCAATATGTCGGGAGCAGGGTTCTGATGCTGCCGGTCACCACCCCCAGGGGAAACAGGATACATTTCCACACCTGCACCGAAGATGCCGCGTTCTTCGAGGACATCATAAAGCCGGAACTGACGGTGTTCATCCATCTGGGCGTCGTCATCATCAAAAAAGGAGCGGATTCCGAAGCCATGTGGGTGCAGGAGAAGACCGGATGCCGCACCATCGCCGCACGCGACCGCATGATCCTCGATGTGGGAGAGGAGCTCGGCATATCCGATGCGCCGTGCTTCGACGACGAATGGATTCCGCCGTCCTCGGTATGAATCGAAAAATAGAACTATAGTGTCAATTGATATGATACTATAGTCTTATCGTCTCTCAGCCCTTGCGGGCGGCTCTCAGCGCCCTGAGCTCTGCTTTGTCCGCATCGCTGACGCGGTACGATTCCAGGCACTTCTGGACGGCCTTTCTGTACGTCCAATCGTCGATGCCGCATTCCCCTTTCAGGTACCCCATGGTCTCTTCCGGGAATCTGGCCATGCATTCCGAAAAGCACCATGCCGCGGCCATCCTGTAATAATAGTCTTCGCAGCGGGCGCGGTCGATCTCGGACATCACCCTGCCGACATAATCCGCGGTGATGAAATGGTCCAGCATCATGACCGCCGCGAACCTCATGGGAAACTCCTGTCCGGTCGCCAGATATGGAACGATGAAATCCCACAGAGCCTCCTTTTCCTCCCCCTTGGGCTTCCACGTGGAGCAGAACGAATCGCATACGGCCCAGTTGTCTATCAGAGGGACGAAATCCCGGTACAGGCGGAGCCTCTCGCCCAAAGGGACCTTTGCATAGGCCGTGGCCAGCCCCCTGAGCATGAAATCCTCGAAATACTCGGGCTCCCATCCGTCCAAGTATCCGTCCAGACCGTTTTTCGCTATCTTTTTGGCCAGCTTCCTGAGACCTGGAAGCCTGGCGCCCAAAAACCCGTAGCCGCAGGGAGTCAGCTTCGCCTCGAATTCGGCGTTGTCCGGATCGGCCAGGCTGAGGAGCTCGCCTCTGATGTCCGTCATGTTTTCATCCTGTATCTCAGAGACACCAGCCCGGCTATGACGAAGAATGCCAGCATGCCCAGGGTGAAATACGTCAGGGAATTGTCCTTACTGACGTTCTCGTCCTCGTCCAGAATCTCTACGTCGCTATAGTGTTCCTCCCAGGATCTCCTGTCCTCGGTTTCGACGTAGTACTTCACCGAGCTGAGATCCACTCCCGGAAATACCTCATCCATGTTGGAAGGACGCGGGCCGTGAGCCTCTATCTCCGCTATCGACGAGCACCCGGAGAAGGCACCGGCCCCCATGCTCGCCATGCTCTCGCCTATGACGACACATTCCAGCTCGGAAGATGCGCGGGAATTGGCGAACGCGTCGGAACCCAGGGTCTCCACTTCGGCGAGATCGATGTAGGTGATGTCGCCGCAGTTGTAGAATGCGCCGTTCCCTATGGACTTCAGGGACTTCGGGAATGTTATGCTTCCCAGGGAAGAGCAGTTCGCGAAGCAGCTGTCCGGTATCGCCGCGATGGAACCGCCCAGCTTCGCCCCCACGAGATTGGAGCAGCCGTAGAACGCGGAATCGCCCATGGCTTTGAGGCTGTCCGGCAGGGTGACCCTCGCGAACGTCTTGGCTGAGCAGCCCCTGAACCCGCCTTCGCCTATATACAGAAGCGAATCGGGAAGGGAAGGGGCGGAAAGATTGCGGCAGCTCCCGAATGCGCCGTCCCATATGCGCACGGCGGAATCCATGCCGAACACGTTCCTCACGGTAGAGCCTCTGAAAGCGTCGGCCATTATGTCTGCGACCGAGGAAGGTATCTCGACGGTCTCGAGATTGTAGTCCCTGTAAGAGAGGCCGTAAATATCGTAAGCGGAGCCGTCGGCGAGCATGAAGGCCGAATTGCCGATGGCCACGGTCGGGTAGACGCTGCCCATGGCGGACACGTATCTGGGGATCTGGACGTAGATGCCGGTCACGTATCTGTGGACGACGGCTTTCCCGTCAATTATGAAATAGAGGAACGAGAACGGGTCTTTCTTGTATGCCCCGTCATAGAGGAGGAGAGGGACAGCATCGACGGACGGATCCCATCCGGACGTACCCGAGAGCCTGTGGACAGCCACGGAAGACGGGGCATCGCCCAGGAATTCCGGCATATCGCCCAGGAAATAGACGTCCGCCACAGAATTGGACCAATTGTACCAGCTGAATTTGGATGCCGTGGCAGGGACTACGACGGCCGGAGCGTTCCTCACATCATTGAGCGCGCCCTGGGCGACCGATACCAGCGGATCGGATCCCAATGACGAAGGCAGGAACAGGATGTCCCCCAGATTGTCGATGGACATGGATGTGAGTTCGGCGGCATATCCTCCGCCGGCCGATATCCTGGTGAAGGATGTCTTCCCCGCGGGGTTCACCACCTGCTCCTTGACTGCGGCCGCGTCCTCGCTGTCGGTTCCGACGGCATAGAACTGCACTACGGGGGAGACGAAACTGACCGTCCCGCCCTCGTATTCCGATTCCATCTGGGTCAGCACCCCTTTGGACGAGATGTTCCATGCGGCCCCGTGCAGACCTTCTGCAAGATCCAGCGGGAAGGACAGCCTGGCTTCCGATCCCGTTTCCGAAAGGTCGGTGATGGAGCGGCCGCCTACCTTCAGGGCCACGCTGTAGAACGCCGAATAATTGATTCTCTTGAGCGCCGAAACCATCCTTATGCTGGACGGCCCGTTGCTCACGGACAGCGTAATGTCCCCGCCTTCCGCGAGGGACAGAAGCTCGGAAGCCTTCATGGAAACCGATCCCCTGGGCACCGACATCTTCAGCATAGCGTCCGGGCCGGTCTTTTCCGCCGCCAGCCTCACGGATCCGGCGTCTATGGACGCTATGAATCCGCTTCCGAACTGGGAGATATCATAAAGCGTAGCCTCTCCGTTCTCCGCGCGGATCTCAGCCGCGGTCGATGCATCGTGGGACACGGAGATGGAATTCCCAATGACGTTCCCGGAGGGATCCCTCTCGGCGGCGTATATCCCGGGGACCTTCCTGACGTACACGTCCGTATCCCCTATCACCACGGTGTCAACCGACATCGGGACGGAAAGGGCGCTGTCCCTGTAGAACAGGGCGATCCCGCTGCCCCCGAATATATCCAGTGCCGCCGCGCCTCCGATCGGGGAGTTGTATTCCCTGACATCCTGGCGGACGATTTCGCCGCCGTGATGGAATGCGACCGAATACTCCGCCGGGAAAGGCGCATAGTAGGCATAGACGAACATGGTGTCGCGTATATCGTCGAAATGGGCGGGGCTGTTCCCGTTGGGAGTGATGCTCCACGACACGAACTCGTATCTGTATCCGACGGTGGACGGCCTGGACGGATCGTCGGGCATGTCGGTGAGCGTCCCTCCGTACGGGACCGGCCTCACGGCGATCAGGGTGCGGTCGTAATCGAAGAACCTGACCTCGCATTCCCTTTCGGCGGCCTCGAAAACCGCCCTGACGGACATGTCTGAGGTCACGGAGGATAAGTCCTCGCTCCACCCTTTGAATATGTATGAGCTTGCGCTGTCCGAAGGCTTGCTCGGAATCCCGTCGTAGACGGCCGCGCTGCCGTGCAGGACCGCCTCCCTGTGCAGGCATACCGTACCGCTCTCGTCGTAATAGCTGACGACATGGGCTTCCGTCTTCGATATGAAAGTTGCTTTGAATGTCGTATCCTGGGTTATGGGCTGGGTGACTCCGCCCCAATAGACTGTCACGCCTTCGGGGACCTCTATGTCCGGGATCTTCGACAGATCGACCTGCCCTCCGGCCGCGACCTGCTGCTCCGCTATCACGGTCCCGTCCGGCAGCGCGAAGGACACCGTGAAATAATCCTGGGCGTCGGCCTCCCCGGCCAGAGGGACGGCGATCAGCGCGAGGACCAGCAGGGCCGCAAGTATGCCGCGCATCTCATTCCCCGCCTTCGGGCGCGCCGGCCGGCTGCACCGACCTCTTCGGAAGCACGTATATCTCGCCGTCGGTGTCGACTCCGACGCGGGCCTCCACCTCGTAGACCTTTCTGATCAGGTCCTCTGTGATGACTTCCTTCGGGTTCCCGATCGTGACTATGTTTCCTTTCTTCATTATGATGCAGAGGTCGCAGTACCTCGCCATGAGAGAGATGTCATGCTCCGCGACCATGACGGTCATGTCGCTGCGGGCCATCTTCTGCAGGTATTCCATGACCTCCAGCTTGTATTTCATGTCCAGATGGGACGTGGGCTCATCCACCAGCATCAGCTTCGGGTTCTGGACGTATGCCTTGGCTATCAGGGTGCGCTGCTTCTCCCCGGAAGACAGCAGGGAGACCTGCTTCCTCCTGTAATGCTCCAGTCCGAAGGTCTTGAGGGCTTCCATGACGATCCTCTCGTCGTCCTCGGACTCCCACCAGACCTTGTTCACGAACGGATACCTGCCGAGCATGACCATGTCCATCACGGATACGCCGTACATCGATCCGACCTCGGCCGGAACGTTGGCGACCAGCTTCGCTATGTCCGGCGGACGCATCCTGGAGGTGTCGTTGCCGTCGACGGCGATGCTCCCGGTCCACCCGGTGTGGAGCTTGGAGATGCATTTCATCATGGTGGATTTCCCGCATCCGTTGGGGCCTATCAGGCCGACCAGCCTTCCCTTGGGGATGGAGAAGCTGATCCCATGGAGGGCCTCGAAATCCCCGAAGGAGATCCTGAGGTTCTCTATCTCCAGTACGGGATCATCCGTCATATTCGCGCCCCCTCTTGACAAGCATGTAGGCGAACACCGGCGTCCCTATCATCGCGGTTATGGCTCCCACGGGAAGCTCCAGCGGGGCTATTACTACCCTGGCTATGATGTCCGAGAACAGCATCAGAACCGCCCCCAGGACAATGGAAGCGGGCATGATGAGTCTGTGGTCGCTTCCCAGGAGCATCCTGCACGCATGGGGTATGATGAGACCTACGAACCCGATGACTCCGACGAACGCCACGCAGAGGGAAGCCAGGACAGAGGCCACCACCATCATGACCGCCTTGAACTTCCTGACGTTGAGTCCCAGAAGCCTGGCCTGGTCCTCGCCGGCCGTGAACACATTGAACTCTCTGGCCCAAAGCATGGCTATCAGGGAGATCCCCAGCGCCGGGATCATTACCAGGAACGCGTTCTCCCAGGTGATGTTGCCGAAGGACCCGTAAAGCCACCACATGACGTTGGTGAGATTATCTTTGTTCAGCGACAGGAAAACCGTCTGCACGGACGAGAACGCGAACCCTACTATGACTCCCGACAGGATGTAGTTCGTCGCAGATCCGCCCGCCCCTTCGGCCACCAGCAGAGTAGCAGCGAAGGCTATGAGGCCTCCGAGAATCGCCGCTACAGGTATGATGTACGCGCTGTATCCGGCGAACACCGGGATTGAAGCCAGCATGGTGGACGCGGCCACCGCCAGGCATCCCGCCCCGGACGAAACCCCGGTGATGTACGGGTCGACCATCGGGTTCCTGATCAGAGCCTGGAACATGCATCCGGCGATTGCCAGGCCAGCCCCTACGCCCACGGCCGCTACGACCCTCGGAAGCCTCGACGAGAACACGTACAGCTCCTCGGTGGTCAGGTCCTCGCCTCCCTTGGATATCGCGGATATCAGCGACGAAAACGCGTCGGTTATGGGGATTATGCCTCCCGACGATATCGAGATGGACACCAGGAACATCACGGCCAGAAAGAATACCCCCGCGACGAGGATTATTCTGAAGCGCTTTTTCTTGGTCTTTATCTCGCTCTTGCCGAGGTTCTCGGGCCCGATGCTGTCGTTCATCGACCTGAACCCTCTGCGGAGCGTGTCGATGAGCCCTTTCCCGCGGGATCCGCTGTCTGCCATGCCTATCATGCCCTCCTGTACATCCATACCGTGGCTGCCGCGAAGGCGACGGCCAGAATGATAAGGGCCAGCCACGACCAGTGGGCCAGCCCCTGCGATTCGTAATTTATGCTGGAGCTCTCTTTGCGCTCGGCACCCGGGGTCTCCGAAAGCACGTACACCGCGCCGTAATCGTTCCCCACCAAGACCTTCCCGTCCACCACGGTCGGGGAGCACATGCTGTAGGCCGAGCCTCCGTACGGGCTGACCTTGGCCTTCCAGACCACGTCTCCGTTGTCGGCGTCGATGCACCAGACCCAGCCTCCCAGAGAGCCTTCAGACCCAGGGGAGTAGTCCATGCTGTATATCCTCCCGCCGCAGTACGTTATCCCGCCCACCGAGAGCGCGTCGGTAGTCCTGGCCCAGGCCACGGTGCCGTCGTCCACCCAGAACGAGTAGTATCCGTTCTCAAGGGGGATGTCCGCGCCGGTGTCGTGGCTGACCAGGGTCTGGGCGCCGTTCAGGGAATATGTGACGTAAGAATACAGCCTGCCGCCGAATACCGCCGGCTTGCTGCATAGGACGTCCTGCTCCCAGATGACGGAGCCGTCGATGAGGCTGATCAGGGCTATGCCTCCGCTGGCGGATACCATTCCGCCGTCGGCGAAGCAGGCTATCGCCCTCTCCCCTGAGCATATGGATATCGCGGTGACCGCCCCGGCGTGGTTGCCTTTGGAATCCGCCAGAGCTCCGGTCCATACCTTCTCGCCGGTGCGGGCGTCGACGCAGATCATGTTCCCGGCGTAATTGCCGGAGATCGCGACCTTTCTGCCTCCGACATCGGCTATATGGGGCGGATAGAAGTAGAAGCACCCTCTGACCGAAGAGTCCGGGACATAGGTCCAGAGCTCCCTGAAACCGTCTTCCCGGTCCACAGAATAGCATCTCATGATGCCGTCGGATCCGTTGAAATAGAGGGCTCCGCTGTCGTATACGGCGTTCGATATGCCTGAATTGTTGTGGAGCCTGTCCCTGACCACGGACGGGTCGCTCCTGTCGACGGCATATTCGGTGGAGCGGGCCGCATTGCATTTGTCCGGGGACGACCCGGAAGGGTACAGCTCGGCCAGAGCGTCCCCGGTGAACCTGTCCAGGCAGTAGATGTGCCAGTTGCCCGCGGTCAGGATTATCATGTCCCCTATGATGACCGGCGTGGAGATCTCTATGTTGCCGGAATCCGAATAGCTCAGAGACCAGGCGACCTGCCTGTTGACCGGGTCGAGGCAGTAGAGCCATGCCAGGCTGTCCATCCCGACGCTGCCGTAGAGGCCGGCGGCGGTATGGTAGATCAGGCCGTCGGCGTACAGTATTGAGCAGTCCACCGCACCGGGGTAGGTGTTGTACCATTCCAGAGGCAGAGCGACCGAATCCGGCCCGTGCGAACGGCTAACCCCGTCCGAAGACGAATTCCCTTTGTAGCACGTCCAGACGTCGGCGTAATCCGGGGTGGACACCGGAGCTATCGATTCGGTCGGATAGAATCCGAGGGCCAGAGGCCCGCCGAAATACTGCAGGCCCACGTCTCTGGGCTCGGGCTCCCATGAGACCCCGTCCCAGGAATAGATCCTCCAGACGCATTCCTGCCGGTCCTGCCCGGAGCCTATGGATGCCGGCCCTTGGCCTCCCACCGACCTCACGCATTCGCCGTCCCCTTCTGGCGCGAATTCCGCCGGGACCCCCGCGGCCGAGAGCGTAGCGGAGATGACATCCCCCACCGTTTCGCCAGGGACCAGATCGTACCAGGACAGGTTCCCGTTCCCGCAGTCGACCAGCAGCCCGTCGGCATCGGCATCGGCCATGCCCGCGAACGCGATCGGTACCGAAACCGCCAGCAGAAACGCCGCCAGCGCAATCATCTTTGCCATTCCAACAGCCCCTTCGCTTTGACATAAGTCAGATACCCGTCCACCGGGTCGTTGTAGCCGTCATTGTAGTACTTCACGCCGACGATGTCGGTGGGATCCGCTTCCTCGAATGATGCGGGATCCATTATCTTCGCCAGGAGCTCCAGGGATTCCGGCATCCTCGCTCCCGGCCTGGAAAGGAGGCTGGCAGCGTCCCCGGAAAACACGTAAACCTCCCCGCTTTCGAACGCCGGAGTCTGCTTCCACATGTCGTTTAGCCCGGCCAGAAGCGCCCTGTATTCCCTCGGGGTGTTTATCGCCCCTCCCTCGTAGATTATTATGATGATGTCGGGCTGCCTGTCGTAGACAGCCTCTTTATCCACCATGAACCACGACTGCGTCCCGTCGGAGAATATGTTCTCTGCGCCGAGGGACTCTATCATATTGGTCACGTATGTGCCTGAACCCGGGGTGTAAGGCGAATCGCTGACCCCGAGGGACAGGAACACCCTCTTCCCGCTGAGGTCCGCTATCCTGCAGATGTTGTTGATGGCTTCCTTGGCGTCTTTGATGTACGAATTCCCGTTCTCCGGGAATCCCAGGGCCGAGGCGCATATCCACAGGTTCATCATGAAATCGTTCAGGCTGTTGGCAGGATGGAGGACGACGCAGCTGATGCCGGCCTTGCGGAGCTTGTCTGCCATCGTCACGTGCTCCCCTGTGCCTCCATCCAGAAACACCAGATCCGGGGATTCGGCGACTATGAGCTCGAAATTCGGATCGGTGAACCCTCCGACCAGGCGGATGTCGCCGCTGTTCTGGCGCTCCACCAGGCGGTTGGGGTAGTCGCAGTACCTGTCGGTCGCGATTATGTTTTCCAGCCCTCCGACGGCGCATACGGTCTCGGCCACCGACGGCGCCAGAGTCGCTACCCTCAGGTCCTCCCCGAAACGGTTCTTCCCCTCGGTGCCGTAGCTGTAATAGGTGAACCCGGTGGCGTCGACGGCCGGCATCATCGCGCTGCCCTCGCCGGCCCTTGCCCAGGAGATAATCTTCTGGCCGGAGACATCGTATCCCCTGGGATCTCCGACCTCCGCCCAATGGGTGTCCTTGCCTACGCCTTCGAGGACGTACATCCCCCAGTCGACGTTTATCAGCTGGGGGACGTTGGCCACCGAATATACGGTCCCGTCCTCGTTGTATTCTATCTTGTAGCCTTTCTTGCCGCAGGCGGATTCCAGCGCCCCGATGCCTGTCAGCCCGTCCAGATCCAGCTCCACCCATTCCACGTTGTAATAGGCGAAATCGATCATCACGCCCTGCTTCTCGTCGGCCATGTCGACGGAGAAACCGATGAACGGCACCGAAGCGACGACCAGCGCGAGGATGGCGGCGGCGGCTGACAGCTTTATCGTGGACGCTTTCATGGCTCAGCCCTTTCTTCTGATGAGCACTATGGCGGCGATTATGGCCGCTATGGCGGCTATCCCGGCGGCCACATAGATCATCGTGCTGTCCGAGGAGCCGCTCCCGGAATCGTCTCCGGTCGGGGGGATCTCGCGGCTTTCGTTCTCGCCGCAGACCGAGCATGTGCGGGTCTCCAGGCCTTTATCCTTGGAGGTGGGCTGCTTGGTCACCTTCCACGCCGACCAGGAATGCCCTGATGCAGGGATGGGTTCGGTTTTTGTTTCCCCGCAGGAGCAGGTGTATGTCTTCACGCCTTCCGAAACGCAGGTCGGAGCCTCCGTGACAGCG